>Ga0209611_10002398_pt1 | contig 32958 bp, 36 predicted proteins | sample S1TSphgellanicum_3_FD_187693 | JGI IMG/M metagenome (GOLD analysis project Ga0209611, IMG submission 187693) | Host-associated microbial communities from peat moss isolated from Minnesota, USA - S1T2_Fc - Sphagnum magellanicum MG (SPAdes) (version 2) | ecosystem: Host-associated > Plants > Peat... | reverse complement strand
TTTCGGGGAGCCCAGAAACGATGCTCGCGCCAGGCGTACCTACGAGCGTCGCGCACGATATCGCGGCGCATGCATCGGACCCGGTCAAAATGGCGAAAGCCATCGTCGCGACGACGATGAACAAGACGTACGGGACGCGCGAGGACGGCTTCGCACCCGCGGCAGCGTTCGACGTGATCGATCTCGACCCGGCGAAGATGAAAACGGTCCGTGACTCCGTAACGGCGCTCGATTCCGCGCTCGTCGATGCGGCACAGCATCGCACGCAACGCGCGGCGATCCGCGAAGACGCGGGCGCGATCGACGGCATGGTGCGCTTCCCCGAAGGCAAGAGCATGCCGTGGCGCGCCGATCGGCCCGCGATCGCGCTCTACGATACGTTCGCGCAAGACGGTCGCCTCGATGCGAGCGTCCGCACGGCGGCGGCAAGCGCACGCGATGCGATTGCCTCCACGGTGCTCGCGCATCGCGAATCCGACGACTTCGCGCCGTTCAACGACGCCGATTATTCGAACGCATACGGCCCGACGATCCACTTCCCGGTCACGCCGAACCAAATCGACAGCTGGGCCCCTCAGATATCCGAGACCGATAACGATTTCTACAAATCCGTCGGCGCGGGCGACCTGTCGCGAGCAGTGGCCTAGAGGCGCCATCCCTGCCTTGATACTGGCGGCACCGCAGGTCATACTAAAGGTATGAAAACTGCGGTGTCGATCCCTGACGACGTTTATCGACGGGCTGAGGAACTCGCCGAGCAGACGAACCGCACGAGAAGTCGACTGTACACTGACGCGCTGGGCGAGTATATCGCTCGCCACGGGACCGACGCTGTGACCACGGGCATGAACGAGGCGCTTGCCGGCATCGACGAGGGGTCGGATGCCTTCCTGGCTTCGGCGAATCGGTCGGCTCTCGCGAAGTCCGAGTGGTAATCGCTCAGGGCGACGTATGGTGGGCTGAGTTGGCCGAACCCCGCGGCTCGGAGCCAGGCTTCCGACGCCCGGTGGTTGTTGTCAAGGCGACTCGCTCAATCGTAGCCGCATTGCAACGGTCGTCTGCGTCGCGGTCACCAGTAATCTGAAGTGGGCGGTCGCTCCCGGAAACGTCCTTCTCCCAGTTGGTCTCTCGGGATTGCCCGATGATTCGGTCGCAAACGTTTCTCAGATCGCGACCCTCGATCGCTCCGTCTTCTCAGAACATGTGGCGAACCTCCCGGAAACGTTGATGCAACTCGTTCTTGCGGGATTGACGTCGTTCTCGGACGCTAACCCGCTGCTACTTCCCACAGTAGCCGTCAGTTGTTTGATGGCGACCATACGATTACGCGAAGCACCTCAATGCCAACGGTGCTACACCAGTCGATCGATGATCGTTCAGACGGCAGTGTCAGATAGCTCCGGGCCAGTCTTGCCGGAAAACAAAATAGATTGTCGAGAAGGCGAGCGGGGCCGCAATCGAAGCCAAACGTACAGCCGATGTAAGCACGCCTTGCCTTGTGCGGCGTATGCACGGCTCCGGCACGGGAGCGTGTTAGGGTGAGACTGGGACGAGGATCTCCTCTACCGTTGCCAACGCCGAAAGGGAGAGCATGCAATCTACCATCATCCGTCGCGCCGTATTTGTCTTTGTCGCCTCATGTATGGGAGCTACCGTTCCGTTGTCGGTCTCCGCGATGACGACTGCCCAGGCGATGTCGTCGGTCGCGTTCTTACGCGGATCCTGGCACTGCACGGGCGGCGGCCCGGCGGAAGACGACGTCTACACGTTTACGAAAAATGAGTGGCGCGACACGGACAACCTCGGTGGGGTCACGACCGGCACGTTCGATGCGAAGCGACAGAAGTGGGTCGTGTTCTTCATGAGCGCCGACGGCGAATACGGCGTGAACGAAGGGGACCCGTTCGTGAATGGCTCGAGCCGTTTCACCTTTCCCTATCCTCCGGGTATGAGTTCACACTCGTTCACGGCCACCAAGGTGAGCGACACGAAGTTTACTCTCGGCAAACAAGTCTGCCTGAAGCAGTAGCGCCGATTTAGATCGCGGGCTGAAAGCCCGGGACGCCCATGTTCCAGAGCAAGAAGCCGTACTCGTCCGCGCCGAGTTCGGCTGCTTGCGCTTTCGTCGCTCCGATGAGTCCGTGGCCGCCGACGTAATCGACGCGCAGCAGGATCGGCCGTCCGCTCGCGCTATCGGCTTGCAAGGTCGCCGTCATCTTCGCCGCCTGCCATGGCTCGACGCGCGGATCGTTCGCACCGGTCGTGAGCATGACGGCGGGATATTTGCCGCCGGGCACCACGTGCTGCACCGGGCTCGTTGCATACAGGTTCTTAAATCCGGCCTCCGTCTTCACGGAACCGAATTCGGGGATATTAGGGACGCCGTTCGCAGAGAACTCGATTCGCAATTGATCCGACACCGGAATCTCGTCGAGCACCGCGGCGAAAAGACCGGGCGCCTGCGTGATCGCGCCACCCATCGTGATGCCGCCGGCGCTTCCGCCGCGCGCGCCGAGTTTGCCGGGCGAGGTGTACTCATTCTCGATCAGCCACTTCGCACAGTCGATAAAATCGTTCACGGTATTGACCTTGTTGGCGTCCTTGCCGGCCAGATGCCACTCGTCGCCGTTTTCGCCGCCGCCACGCACGTGCGCGACCGCGAACACGCCGCCATGCTCGAACCACGCGAGACGCCCCGGCGAGAAGCTCGGCGACGAACTGATGCCGTACGAACCGTACGCGTACAGTAACGTCGGGTTGGTTCGGTCGAGCTTCATGTCCTTACGATGGACGATCGAGAGCGGCACCATCACGCCGTCGCGCGCCTTGACTTGGACTTCCTCGGCGACGATGTTCGAGTAGTCGACCGGCGACGGTGGATCGAGATTCGTGTTCTTTACGACGTTCGTCGCCGGATCGTACGCGTACCACTGCGGCGAGACCGTCCAACTCTGGAGATTCACCGTGAAGCCCGGCCGCTTCACGTCGGCCGTGAGGTTCGCGATGGTTCCTTCGACCGGCAACGGCACGTCGTGTATCTCTCCCGTGTTGTAGTCGACCTTCAGAATGCGCCCGATGCCGTTCTCACGCGCCTGCACGTAGAGCGCATCCTTCGCAGCGGCCACGGCATCGATCACACGGCTACTCGGGCCGATGACGACCTGAGCGGTCGCGACATCGGGATGCGAGAGGCTCGTCTTGATGATCTTAAAGCGCGGCGCATCCTTCGACGTCAGCAAGTAGACGGCGTCGCCGTGAACCGCGAGGTCGGTCACTTGGTCGGAGGTCGCGGCTACCTGCGTCCACTTCACGTTCGGCGTGCCGAACTGGGCTTTCGGCGCGACATACACGCGAATCGCATTCTGCACGCCGTTCCTAAGAATGCCGTACGCGTACGGTGTATCCTGATCGACCGCCGCTGCGGCGAATTCATTCGGATCGATCGGCACGTCCGGCGTCACCGTCGTCCCGAAGACGGCCCGGTCTGCGCTCTGGCTCGTGCCAAGTACGTGCTCGTACGTCCGGATGTTCTGATACAGGGCTTCCGGCGGCGCTCCGGGAGCGAGCGGTTGGAGACGAAGATAGTACACGGTTTTCCCGTCGTCGCTCCATCCCGTGACGCCGAATCCCGCACGCTCGATCGTGTCGTCGAGCATCTTGCCGGTCGTCACGTCGAGCACGTGCGCGGCCGTGAGGGGCTCCGCGCCGTCCGGCGTCAACCCGAGGGCGACGTATTTTGCATCGTCCGACGGCACGAAATATGCAAGGGCGAAATGATGCTGACCCGAGCTCATCGTCGCGGGATCGAAGATCACCCGCGCCGCCGCGCCCGGCTCTTGGACGTATAGCTTCGGAAGGTTTGAATCGGGGGTGGTTCGCTCGAAGAAATACACCCCGTTCTGACGCACGACACCGGTCGAAGCCGTCACCGTATCGGCGAGCGCCGTCAGCCGCTCGACGAGCGCCTTTCGCCCCGGAATCGACGCGAGGATCGCGCGCGTACGGTCGTCCTGCGCCTTCAGGTACGCCGCAAGTTCCGGACTCTTCGGCTCTTCCATCCATCGATACGGGTCGACCACCTTCGTCCCGAAGTAGACGTCGGTCACCGGAATCTTTTTCGCCACCGGGGCCGGAGGCAGAGCCGCGCTTGCCGGCAACACCAACGTCGCGAGCGTCGCGAGCGCGAGAAATGCGGAGCCTGCGGAACGAGCGTACGACAAAGCCGAATGTCCTCTCAGTCGAAGGGGGAGCGGTCTACGCGATGGTACAAGCGACGCGCTCGAGAGGTTTCACGCTTCGAGTGCGATTCGATCGGGGTAGATCGGCCGGTTGATGATCTGTTCGAGCGTCTTGACGTCGGCGCCGAGCGCGAGGCCGCAGAAACGCTCGAAGGCGTCGCGTTCCGCCTGCGCTTCCGCGTAGCGGGCCGTCTTGGTGAGATCGATTTTTTCAGCCACTTCGAGGAATCGCACGAAACGGCCGTCGTCGTCGGTGCCGGACTCGACGAGGCCGCCTTCTGCGAATATCCGTACGGCCGTCCCCACGGTCGAGCCGTCGGCCATATCGAGATCGAGCGTGCGGGCGACGTCCTCATACGTCATCCGCAGGACGTCCGCTGCGGCGAGCCCCCGCATTCCGCGATAGAGTTCGCGCAGGAGGTCGAGCGAAGGCGAGCTCTTCGCGATGATAAAATCGTTGATGCGCCGGTCGGAGTCGCCGTAGAGCAAATGGATGCGAGCATCCGCGCCGTCGCGCCCCGCTCGTCCGGCCATCTGGTTGAACTCGGTGAAATCGAAGTTGAGATGGTAGAGCACGACGTCGCGCACGTCGGGGAGATCGATCCCTTCGCCGAATGCCGACGTCGCGACGATCGTTCGCACCACACCGCGCCGGAAGAGATCCTCGACGCGAAGACGCTCGACGGTCGGCACGCCCGCATGATAAAAGGCGACGGTATCGCCGATGCGCGCGCGCAAGCGATCGGCGAGCTTCGCGACTTCGCTGCGCGAGTTGCAATACACGATCGACTTTCCTTCGCCGCTGCCGAGTTCGCGGGAGAGATACTCGTTCTTGTTCGTCGTGCCGCGCGCGTCGACGAGGTGCAAGTTCTCGCGAACGGTGGGATCGATCACCCACGCATCGATCGCGAGCGCCCGGCGGATCGCCGCAAACGCATCGGGCGTTGCGGTCGCGGTCAACGCGAGGACGCTCTTCGCGCCGAGTTCGCGGACGAGCGTGCCCAGCGTCCCGTATGCCGCGCGATGATTCGATTCGAAGATGTGGTGCGCTTCGTCGACCACGACGAAATGCGGGCGATTGCACGAGCGCAGGAACGCATCTCGATGGTACGTCGCGAACTCCGGCGTCGAGAGGATCACGTCCCACGATCCATCTTCGAGCGCCGCATCGAGGTCGGCGCGCTCGGCGCCGTCGATCGCACCATTCGCGCGTAGGATGCGCAAGCCGAATCCCCCGAGCCGGCGCGACATCGCCTCGTACTGATCGTTGGTCAGCGCGCGCAACGGATAGAAGACGATCGTCTTCTCGCCGCGCGCGAGCGCGCGTTCCGCCGCGGGCAGTTGGAAGCAGAGCGATTTTCCGCGCCCGGTTCCGAGAACGGCGAGCGTGTTCTTGCCCGCATCGATGCGCGCGAGCACTTTTCGCTGCGCCTCGCGTAACGGTCGGTCGCCGATCAGCGCGTGGCGCAGCGCCTCCGCGTCGGAGCGCGCTCGCTCTGCAACCGTTCCCGGCTCGGCATACGGAGCACTCGTCTTCGCGCGCTCGCGACGGACGCGAATGTTGACGCCGATATGTCGATCGCCGCCACCGGTGATACTGCCGATCGAAACGCTGTAGCGGTCTCCGGCATCCACGTTCGGCGCGAGCCGCTGCGCGATCTCGCGCCGCAGATACCCGAGCTGTAGCCGGCCGTAGCGCACGGCGAGCGCGTTCGGATCGTACGCGTTGTCGGCTTCGCGCACGAGCTCCAGAGGGTCGCCCGGAGCGAGGCCCGCGATCAGGTTCTGGCGGCCCTCGAAGCTAACGCCGACGACCTTCGTGTAGAAGTCGTTCGACTCGCCGATCGACGCAAAGCGATCGCGGACGAGATATGCGTCCTTCTTCTCGAAAAGCTCCGAGAGAAAGGCCGCATCGCTCGTTTCGGCCGACACAGTTTCGCGCGGAGCCGCTTCGGGCTCGGCGCTTCGCGTCGCGCTCGAGATCGGCTTCGGATTCGGTTTCGCGCGCGGCCGCACGTTCGCCGCAACAACGTCATCCTCTGCGTCGAGGTTTCGGAGAAGCCGCTCGAGCGCGGCTTCCGATGCCGTCGGAGGGGGGAGCCGCTCCGCTCTAGTCGCGCTTGGAGGTCGCGGACGGTTCGGCGGGTTCGGCTTCGTCGACATCGTCCAAGTTCAAGCGAATTTCTTCGTGGCCGAGGTTGAGTTCGCGCTCGTGAATGCCGGCGTTCTGCGCGTCGAGCGGATCGAGCTCGCGACCGTACTCGTCGAGTCCGTCGTGCTCGTGTTCGTGATCGTGCGCGAGTTCGTCGTGCACGATTCCGTGCTCGTCCGATTCTTCGTACTCGAACTCTTCGTACGTCTGCGTCGCGTCCTCTGCGGTCGACGATGCGGCAGCTCGGGAATCCAACTCGGTCCGCTTACGCTTGTAGCGTGCGGGGCCCGCCGAGGGGCGCGCGGCCGTGACTTTCTTACGCCGCTCTTTGCGTGCCGCCAGAACTTCCTCGCGCGAAACCGAACTCGCGGCTTGCGCGCGCGCTTCCGCGACCGTGCGCGGGCGTTCGGAGACTTCGCGTGCGAGGCGGCGGCGACCCGACTCGGATTTGAGCTGCCGTTCGCGGAGCACCGCGACGAGCGGCGCCGAGTAGAAGATCGAGTGATAGCCGCCCGAGCAGATGCCGACGAGCAGCGCGAACGCGAAGTTCTGCAGGCTCGCACCACCGAACGCGAGGAGCGCGACGAGGGTGATCACGACGGTCGCGAGCGTGTTGAACGAACGCGTCATCGTCTGAAGGATCGACGTGTTCACGATGCGATCGTAGGGCTCGCCCTTCATCACACGCACGTTTTCTCGAATACGATCGAGAATGACGATCGTATCCATGACCGAGTACCCGATGACGGTCAGAACGGCGGCGAGGAACGCGTCGTCGGCACGCTTGTCGAAGATCGCGTAGATGCCGATCATCATCGCCGCATCGCGAACGAGCGCGATCACGACGACGAGGCCGAAAATGTAATTCCATCCGAAGCGGAAGGCGATGTAGAGGAACTGGATCGCAATTGCGATCACGAGCGCCTCGCCCGCTTTGATTAGGTACTCGCGACCGAGTGACGGTCCGACCGCCGTGATGGACGATTCGCCACGATCGATAGGCGCGATCGCTCCCAGCGCGTTCCACACCTTCGGCGCATCGTCGCCGAAATCGGTCTGCGTCTCGATCGAATAGCGCTCGTTCGGCACCGTGTCGGTCGACTTGCCGACCGTGTTGATACGCGCGTCGGTTACTTTGAGTCCCGCGAGCGCTTCGCTGATTTGTGGAACGGTGACCGGTTGCTTGAACTTGACGCCGATATCGGTGCCGCCCGTAAACGAGAGACCGAGGCGAAGTGCGTGCGACGGTTGGAAGCCGCCACCTGGCGCCGTGAAGCTGTGAATGCCGAGCGCGACGATACCGCAGAAAATGATCGCGTACGAGATGAACGAGACGGTGCGGAACCATCCGACGACGTTCCAATTGAGGCGGCGAAACAACATCGCTTAGGCCCCGTACACTTTCGGATTTTCGACGAGCTCGTTATCGACCACGAGATCCATCAAAAATCGCGTTACGAACGTTGCCGTGAAGAGCGAGAATGCGGTACCCCAGAAGAGGGTGTAGGCGAAGCCTTTCACCGTACCGGTCCCAAGCATGAACAGCACGCCGGCACCCACGATCGTCGTAAAGTGGCTGTCGAAGACGGCCGTGAACGCACGCTTGAAGCCGATCTGCACCGCAGCGCGCAACGACTTGCCCGCCCAAATCTCTTCTTTGAAACGCTCGAAGATCAGAACGTTCGCATCGACGGCCATACCGACGGAGAGAACGAAGCCGGCGATGCCCGGCAGCGTGAGAACCGCGTGCACGCCCGCGAAGAGGCCGAGCAGCATCAGCACGTACACGACGAGCGCGATGTCGGCAAGAAACCCCGGCAAACGATACACGACGAGCATGAAGACCAGAACGAGTCCGAGGCCGGCAATCGATGCCCAAAGCGACGCGGTGAGATCGGCCGATCCAAGCGTCGGCCCGACGGTGTCGTTTTCAATGACGGTCGCCGGAACGGGAAGCGCGCCGGCGTTGAGATCGTTTGCGATGCGAATCGTGTCGTCTTCGGTGAAATTACCCGTGATTTGTCCCTGATCCGTGATCACGCCCTGAATCGTCGCCGCCGAAACGTATTGCTTGTCGAGGAACACGCCGAGCAGCTTCCCGAGATTCGTCTGCGTCATCTCGCCGAACTTCTTCGGATCCTTCGTCTCGAAATCGATCTGCCAACTGCCGCCACTCTGACTCGGCGCGGATGCAGCACTCTTGAGGTCGGCGCCTGCGTAAACGATGGGACCGGAATCCTTATATGCACCGTTCGGATCGTTCGCATATTTCTTGTCGGTCTCGGCGCGCTGCTCGACGGCTGGCGGCACGATTTTGAAATCGAGTTTCGCCACTTCCTTGAGCAGTCGAATTGCCGCGTCAGGATCTTTGACGCTGGGAAGCTCGACGAGGATACGATCGGTACCAACGGACGAGATCTGTGGCTCCGCAACGCCGATCTTGTCGATGCGTTCGCGATAGACTTGCTCGGTCTCGCTCTGGATTTCCGGCGTGATCTTCGGGATCTCAGGCGTCGTATTCAACTGCATGAGGACCCGGACACCGCCCTGCAGGTCCAGTCCGAGTTTGATGTTTTTCTGGATCGGGAGCACGAGGTACAGGCAAAAAGCCACGATACCGGCGATGAACGCTCCCGTCACCCAGGGTTTAAGTTTGAGCCACATAGATAGAAAGAGACCCCAAGGGAGGGGAGAACCCGCGTATTGTATCAGGGTCTCACAAGCCCGTCAAACGGGATAGGAGGCCATCCTCTATGTTGGATGTCAAGACCGTCGACGCTGGGTTACTGCAGTCACGGTACCGCCTGACCAAACAACGCGCCGCGGTCCTTCGAGCGCTCGGCGACGGGACGCACCTCTCCGCGGAGACCATCCTCGAACGCGTGCGCGCCGAAATGCCGGGGGTGAGCCTCGGAACGATCTACCGCACGCTCGATATCCTGCGTGAAATCGGCCTCGTGCAGGTCTTTTCGTTCGGCGGCATCGCCGCACGCTACGAGGCCACACTCGAGAAACATCACCACATGCTGTGCACGGTTTGCCGTTCGCTCGTGAACGTTCGCATCGATTCGCTCGCCGAGATCGCGCGCGCGATCGCGAACGACGAAGGCTACACGGAGATCGACTACGCGATGACGATCGTCGGCCGTTGCTCGAGTTGCACCAAGCGCGCCGTAGCAGCTACGACGTAACGACGCTTCGATCCAAAACCATCGCCGGGCGGAGGTCGACTTCGGGCGCGAGTTCGCCGTATGCGAACACCTCGATGCGATAGCCGAAGCGTCGAAGAAACTCGGCGAGCGGCGCGCGTAACGCCGCACCGCACACGAGCGCGGCACGCTCTCGTGGTACGCGTGAGAGATAGGCGCTGACGATAGCGCGCACGCGGAGTGCGGCGTCCGGCTGCGGTGCGAGCGTACCTTCAACGAGCCACGCAACGAGTTCGCGTTCGAAGTCAGGCTCGACAACGAGCGCCTCCAGCACCGCCGGCGCTCGCCGCCGAAGCGCGAGCGGCACGATACGGCGACGCACCGCCTCCGTGAGTTCGCGTGGATCGCGCGTTACGGCGGACGCGTCGACGAGCGCCTCGAGCGTGGCGATCGCATCGCGCGGCCACGCGCCTTCCGCAAGCAGCGACTCGAAAACCCGATGCACCGTCGCGAACGGCAACGCGTCCGTACCCAGCTCTTTTACGAGCGAAGGAACGGACGTGCGCAAGTGCTCGACGAGCGTGTGGAGTTCCTGACGCCCGAGCAGATCGGCCGCGTGCATGCGCGCGATCTCGGCGAGGTGCGAGCCGATCACGGAGATCGGATCGAACACGAGCGCGCCGCCGGCCACCGCACGCTCTCGATCGTCCGGCGCAATCCACGTGGCCGGCATGCCGTAGACGGGTTCGCGAACTGCTTCGCCACCGAGACGCGCGAGTACGGCTTCGTCCGCAACGGCAAGGACGCGATCCAAACGCAGCGTTCCCGTTCCCGCGATCACGTCGCGCACGCGAATGGCATACGTCGCGCCGTCGCGCGAGAGATCGTCGCGCAAGCGGACGCCGGGCATCACGATGCCGATATCCGCCGCGATCGCTCGGCGAACCTCACCGATGCGATCTAAGAGTTGATCCGCCAGCGGCGAGAGCAAGAGCGCGCCGAGTTCGATGCCCACGTCGATCGCGAGTGCATCGACGCCGACGAGGCCGAGCGCCATCTCGGGGCGCCGCACGGCAACGCGTCGCGCCGCGTCGCGCGCGGCGCTCGAAGCCGCGACGCGCGTGCGACGCCGACGCATGCCCGCTTGCGATGCGGCGATGAGCCCGAGACCGAGCCCACCGAACATGACGTGCGGCAACGCGGGCACGAAGGCGAGCACGAACGCAAAGATCGCCGCGGCGCGCAAGACGTCGGGCCGATCGAGAACCTGCGATGCGATGTCCACGCCGAGCGAACCGTCGCCCGCGGCGCGCGTGACCATAAGACCCATCGACGTCGAGAGGAGGAACGCGGGCAACGTGGTCACGAGCGCATTTCCGATGGAGAGAATCGCGAAGGTATTCAACGCCTCGAGCGGACTCATCGCGTGGTACACGATGCCCGTCACCACGCCGCCGATCAGGTTGAGCACGACGATCACGAGCGCGGCGATCGCGTCGCCGCGTACGAACTTTCCGGCCCCATCCATGGCTCCGTAAAAATCAGCCTCCTTCTGCACGAGCGCGCGTTTGCGTCGCGCGCCGTCGGCGTCGAGCAGGCCGGCGTGCACTTCCGCATCGATCGCCATCTGTTTGCCGGGCATCGCGTCGAGCGTGAAGCGCGCGGCGACCTCGGCGACGCGCTGCGATCCGGCCGCGATCACGATAAATTGAATCGTGACGAGAATTGCGAACACGATCAGGCCGACGACGAGATTTCCGTGCACGACGAGTTGCCCGAACGCGGGGATGATCGCGCCGACACCGCCATCCACATGGCCCTGCGTGAGAATCAGGCGGGTCGCCGACACGTCGAGCGCGAGGCGAAAGAGCGTCGCGATCAAGAGCACCGGCGCGAAGGCGGCGAACTCGAGCGGTTCGCCGATCGTGATTGCGAGCAAGAGAACGATTCCCGACGCCATGATGTTGAACGCGAGCAGTGCATCGAGCACCACCGGCGGTAACGGCACGACCAAGATCACGACGATGCCGAGGACGACGGCGGCGAACGCGTACGTGGCCGTTCCGCGGTTGCGCGTCACCGAGCGAGCTTCTTCTCGCGCAGCAACGTCGCGACGATCAACGCGACGGCGCCGTACGTATCGCGCGGAATCGGATCGCCGACCTCGGTCGCCGCGAGCAGGCGGCGCGCGAGCGTCACGTCCTCGACGATCGGAATGCCGAGCGATCGCGCGCGCTCCTTAACGACCCGCGCTCCAGCATCGAGCGCGCGAACGAGGACGCAGGGCACGGGTACGTCGGGTGGCCGATATTCGAGCGCGACCGCGACGTGCGTCGGATTCGTTACGACGAACGCCGCGTCTTTGACGCGACCGATCGAACCGCGAATCAAATTGCGGTGCGCTTGCCGCCGGCGCCCGCGCAGCTGCGGGTCACCTTCCGTCGCCTTGTGGTCGCGCTTCATCTCGTCGAAGCTCATGCGGAGCCGGCGCTTCCACTTCACGCGCTCGACGATCGAATCGATCGCCGCGAAACCGGACGCAACGCACGCGGCGCTCACGATCGCCGAGCCGACGCTCTGCGCCGCGAGCGCCGCGACGCCGGCGACGCCCTCCAGGGTCGACCCCGCGCCCAGCACGCCGGCGGCTGACGGGAGAACGGCGCACGTCACCGCGCACGCGACGACGAACGCTTTGAGCGCACCGACCGCCGCATCCGGACCGAACATGCGGTTTAGGCCGGCGACCGGATCGAGCTTCTTGAGGTTCGCCGACGGAAGCTTGAAGCGGAGACCCCGGCTCTCGACGAGCGACGCGGCGCATCCACCGGCCGACGCGCTCGCGACGACGGCGAGGCCGCATAGTGCGACCGCGAGGTACGGCTGCGGCGAAACGTGGCGGTTCGCCGCGTCTCGCAGTGCATCGGACGCGCCGTTCGCGAGCGGGCCGAACGCCGCGCACAGTGCGATGCCGGCAGCGACGAACGACGCCACGGCCGCGACGTCGCGCGAGCGCGGCACGTCGCCCTCTCGGATCGCACGCGCGAGCCGCGACGGCGTCGGGTCGAATGGCTTTTCGTCCGGCACCCCTCAGCGCCCCCGAAGTGGCGAGAGATCCATCCACGGCGTCGCCGCGACGTGCAGCGTTCCAGCGAGTCCGGCAACCGTCGCGAGAATCGCGCACGCGAACACGATCGGGAAGGCGAGCGTAAACGTCGAGAAGCGCGGCACCAGTCGCGCGATCGCTGCGAGCGACACCTGCGCGACGAATGCGATCGCCACGGCGGGAGCCGCAACGAAACACGCGGCGCGCAAGAGCGTCTCCGGAAGCGCGACGGCGAACGTCTGCAGATCGCTCGGACCGACGAGCGCTCCCGGCGGCAGCGCGACGAAGCTTTCGCCGAACGCACGCAGCGCGACGCGATAGCCACCGAGCGTAAAGAACGCCGTGGCAAATGCGAGCGACCAAAGGCGGCCGAAACCCGCGCCCGCCGCGACGTCGGCGCTCGGAACGCTCGCGCGGATGCCAACGTAGTCGTCGAGCGCGCGACCGCCCGCATACGCACCGTCGTAGAGCATCGATGCGGCGATCCCGATCGCCGCGCCGATCAACGCTTCCGTCGCGACGGCGAACACGATGCCGTCCCGAGCGTACCGCGCGGACGATGCGTACGCGTGCGCGAGCGCCATAGCGAGAACGTAGGCGAATCCCGCCCGCACGGGCGGCGGAACGTCCGGATGCGAGAAGCCCGGCGCCCGAAACACGAAGCCCGCACACCGCGCGAACACGAGGAGCTCACCGTCGGTCACCCGGTCACGGTCCACCGCGCACGATCGCCGGAAGCGCGGCGATCGAACGGGTGAAGAGTCCCGCGCAGAGGTCGAGCGCGAACGAGCCGAAGAGCGCGACCATCGCACCGACCGCCAGCATCTTGGGGAGCAGCGCGAGCGTCTGCTCTTGCACTTGCGTCGCGGCCTGCACGACCGCGACGAGCGTGCCGACCGCCGTCGCGACCGCGAGCACCGGAAAGCAGAGGATCGCCGCGACGATCAGCGATTCACGAACGATTCCCGCAAGCGCATCCACACGGCCAGCGTAGGCCGCGCACGTTACCGCGAAGAGAGCGAAGCGTTACGCGACGAGTTCGTGGAACGTCCGCGATGCGACGAGCGCGGAGACCACGGCGCGCGTGACCGGCGACTTGTTGAGCGTATAGAAGTGGAGGCCCGGGGCTCCGCGATCGAGCAGGTCGCGACACTGTAGCGCCGTGTACGCGACGCCGAGATCCGCGACCGCATCGGGTTCGTCCGAACGCGCTTCGAGTTCCGCGCGTAGCCGCTGCGGAATCGTCGCGCCGCTCATCGCCGTCATCCGCGCGATCGCATCGTAGTTCGTGATCGGCATGATGCCCGGCAGCACCGGGACGTCGACGCCGGCGGCACGCAGGCGCGCGACGTACGCGAAATACGCGTCGTTATCGAAGAAAAACTGCGTGACGAGGAAGCGCGCGCCCGCGCGCACCTTGCGCACCGCATTCGCGATGTCGGCGTCGACGCTCTCGGCCTCTTGATGCTTCTCCGGGTACCCGGCCGCGCCGATCGAGAAGCCGAACTCGGCGGCGATCATTTCGATCATCTCGGAGGCGTAGCGGAAGCCGCCCTTCGTCATCGTAAAACGATCGTCGCCCTTCGGCGGATCGCCGCGCAGCGCCATGACGTTCTCGACGCCCGCGGTCGCGAGCGCATCGAAGAGCGCGCGCAAATCCTCGCGCGTGTGCCCGACACACGTGACGTGCGCCATCGGCTCCATACCGAGCTCCGTCTTGATGCGCTTGACGACTTCGACCGTTCGCGCGCGACTCGAGCCGCCGGCACCGTAGGTCACCGAGACGAAGCCCGGATTGAGGATCCGTAGCCCCTTGATCGTCGTCATGAGCTTCTCGACGCCTTCGTCCGTCTTCGGCGGGAAAAACTCGAACGAGAAGCACGGGCTCCGGTGCTTGAGTATCTCGTCGATTTTCATGCGACGTTGGTTCGCCGTGCGGCCTGCGATTGCTTGCGCACCGCGACGTAGCCGCGAGAAGCTCCTAACGGAAGCTCGAGACGATGCCACCGCAGACGAGCGCCCAGCCGTCGACCATCACGAAGAGCAACAGCTTACAGGGCAGCGAGACGATGGGTGGGCTGAGCATGAACATCCCGAGCCCCATCAGGATCGAGGCCACGGCGAGATCGATCGCGACGAAGGGAAGATACAGTGCGAAACCGATCGCGAAGGCGCTGCGCAATTCGCCGACCACGAAGGCCGGCAGAAGCACGGCCGGCGGGGCATCGGACGCGTTCGCAAGCGGCACGTGAGCCATGCCGGCAAAGAGCGCCAGATCGTGCACGTGCGTCTGCCGGAGCATGAAGCCCCGCACCGGACCGAACGCGCGCGCGAACATGACCTGCTGTGTGATCGCGCCGCGCGCGTACGGTTCGATCGCATCGTGCGACACGCGTTCGAGCGTCGGCGTCATGATCGTGAACGTGAGCACGAGCGCGAGCCCGGTGATCACGGCGTTCGGCGGCAACGACGACGCGCCGATTGCCGAGCGAACGAGCGAGAGGACCACGACGATTCGGACGAACGACGTCGTCATCACGAGGACGAACGGTGCGATTGCGAGCGCCGTGAGCGCGGCGAGCGCGTCGAGCGGAAGTTCGGGATGCACGGCTAGGCTCGCGGTCGGCGAGCGACGACTTCCGTAACGCGGACGCCGAAGCGATCGTCGATCGCCACGACTTCGCCGCGCGCGATCAGACGCGCGTTCACGAGGACGTCGATCGGCGCGCCCGCGAGCCGATCGAGTTCGACGATCGAACCGCGCCCGATCTTCAAGACGTCGCTGACGCGCATCGTGCATCGGCCGAGTTCCGCGGTGACGGCGAGCGACACGTTCATGAGCAAATCGAGATTCCCGTCGTCGGCACTCATGCAGCACCTCCGGGCAACGCCTCGACCGTCGCCGCATTGCGGCCGTTCGAGGTGCCGCACGTCACGCGCGAGAACGCGACGTCGCCGAAACGTAACACACCGGGCGCGCCGAGACGCGTTTCGAACGGTATCGTCGCGCCGGCGGCGATTCGCGAGAAGGCCGGAACGCCGAGCATACCGGCCGCAACTTCGACGCGGCCCTCGACTTCCACGGCCGCGAGATCGTCGAGCTGGACGAGGCCCGTGACCTCCTCGCGCGGATCGCGCGTCAATCCGAAGCCGATCGAAAAACGCTGCGCGCCCGTCGTTCTCACCTCGAAGTAGGTTGCGATATCGCACGCCGCTCGTTCCGCCGTCTCGCGCGTCGCCGGACCGAGCGTTCCGCAGAGCGCGTTGCATAACGGCACGAGCGCGGCCGCGATACGTTCGAGCGTCGCGCGCTCGATCGCGGAGAGCGCGTCGCGCTCCGGCCGCTCGGCTTCACCGAACGCCGCGGAAACGACACGACGCGCGTCGGCCGGACGCACGATCACGAAGCCGTCTGCAAGCCGACCACGCACGCGCACGATCGTCGCGCCATCGACCAGGAGCCGACGCTCGGCCGGAGCCGGGATCGCCGGTTCGATGAGCTCGACATCGAACTCCGCCGCGAGTAGCCGTGCGAGCGCCTCGCGCACGCCGTTGGCAACGAGACACGCCGCGGAGAGCGGGAGCGTCGAGCGCGGCGCAAACGCGGGCGCGCGTAACGAGCGTCCATCGGGAAGCGTCCGGGGCGGTCCGAATCGCAAGACGGCGATCATTTCAGCAGATCCATCGTCGTGCGATCGAGCGTGCCATGCGCTTTCCCGGCGGCACGGACCGCATCGAGCTCGTCGTACGCTTCGCGCAAGCGTTCGAGCCCGGCAATGACGTCGACCCTGCCGAGATCACGCGCGTGCGTTGCGAGCGCGGCGAATCGGCCGTCGGTCGGCATGCCGAACTGCGCGTTGACGCCGGCGGGCGCCCGGACGTGCGTCGCATCGACGCGCTCGGGTTGCGTGCCGGCCGGAAACCGCGCGAGCGCGACGCGGCCGATCGCAACACGTTCCGTCCGCCGTTCGCCGGTACGCGGGTCGATCGTCGATCGCGTGTATGCGAACGTGCCGTCGGCTTCGACGCGCGGATCCGTCGCGTGACCGAGGGCCGCGTCGTACGGATCGATCCGCAGCGGAACGACCGCGCCCGGTTTACCGAGCGCGAAGCCGAGTACGGGCCCGCCGCCCGTGAACCGTAACTCTCCGTTTGCGATCTCGAACGTGCCGTTCCGTGAGAACGCGACGCCACTCGCACCGTTTGCAGCGACGAAAAACGTGCCCTCGGGCGCGACGACGCTCAGTGGATTCGCATTCGGCTGGATTCCGGTCCGACCGGCCACGTCGGCAATCTCCGGCTCGAAACCCGATTCGAACGCGCCGAGCGCGTCGCGCCGACGCGCATCGAGCCGAGCGAACGCTCCGGAAACATTCGGATCGATCACGCGAGCACCGGGCTGCCGTCGGTCGTCTGCACGGAGGCGCGGAGCGTATCGCCGTTACCGCGCACGTATGCATCGGCAGATGCGAGCGCGCGACGCACGAGCGCCGCGACCTCGGGCCGGCATACTGCGATCACGTGCAGCACCGCACCCTCGCGTCGCAAGACGAGCTGTACTCGCTCGCGCCCGAGCCCGACGGTGAGCGACGTGCGGCGTGGCGGATAGCTGCGCGAGCACATCTCAACGGCATGCGAATGCACGCGCTGTGAACGCAACGTTGACGACTTCTTCATTTCGATCGGAACGATCTCGCTGCGAGCGGGACCTGCGGCGTGTCGCGCTATGGCCGGCGAAGGATATCCGGCGATCGCGCGCGTTTGGCTACGCGTCGCCTGCCGAACGATCGGCGCGGGCGACGCGCCCAAGCCCGCGCGGGCCGGTTCGGCACCATGCGCGCCTTCGCGAGAAACGGGATGAAACGCAGAAAACCAAGCTTCGGATAACGAGCGACGATCGACGTACGGCATCCTCATGCGGACGACGGCGATCGCGGAGGCGGAGGTCTCGTTCACGGCATTCCTTTCGCGGTAGGCCATCACGATAGGCGCCCCCCACGACCGCCGCATGACCGCGAGGTTACGAATCCGCTCGAGCTTTACACGCGCATGCGGCCGTCGTCGAACGAGGCACCGTGTTCGAGATACATCGCGCCGCTCGCGTAGTCGAACGTCACGACGAAATTCTTCAAAACGCCGAGGCCCACGTTGCCCGCATCGAAGCGGTCGGCAAAGGCACCGCTATTCGCGAGCATTACGTCCGCATCGGCATGGTAGATCGGCGTATCGCCGAGATCGATCTCATCGAGCGCGCTCAGATACGATCGCGTCTGACCGCCGATTCCATAGCTCGAACGATCGGCCGACCTGAACGGAACGATACCGGGATGCTTTTCGACGAACGGCTTGTAGAGCAGCAGCTCCGCGGCACTTCCCGTGTCGACGATGAACGACTCTTCGAGCGACCCGTCGATACCGAACCGCGCCTCGGGAAACAGGCGATCGAGATCGATCGCGATGCGGTCGCCGGCAACCGGAAGCGAACCCGGCGGGCCGATCGTCATCGTATGGTTGGCGACGTCGAGACGTACCATCGTCTGCGCGAAGAACGGATAGCCGAGGATCCCGTCGATGCGAAACGCGCCGTCCGTCGACGCGCCGAGATCGATCGTCGAAACGACGAGATTGCGAAAGTGCGCGCCGCCGACCGTCAGATCGTTCAAGCGCGCGACTTGCAATCCGCCGGTCCGCGTGGCGCCGCTCGCTTCGATCGCGCCGATCGCGCGCAATCCGAGTTGCGCCGCGACGTGGGCGTCGACGACGATATCCTGCGAGCCGGAATCGATCAGAAAACGATACGTGCGGCCCGCGATGCGAACGGGTGCGAAGAGATGCCCTTGGCTGGCTTCGAGCGGCGACGTGACGGGCGCCGACATATCGACCCCGCGGGGCACGAACGGCGCGAACTGCGCGGGATCGATCGGTACGTCGAGCGAGACCGACGTCGTAAGCTGCGTGACGTCGAAGGCGCGGTCGCCATCCGATTCGACGCTCTTGAACGCGAATCGATGGCCGCCGATCGTCCGCCAATCGGAGAGATCGACCGTCGTTCGACCGTCGTCGTCGTCGTATGCGACCCGGAGCGGCAGATACGTCGACGCGTCGAGATAGAGCGTCTCGGTTTCGCCGCCGATCGCGGCCACATCGAGCGCGTACGCGGACCTTCCATCGACGACGGTCGCTCCGAGGAAGACGAGGCGCTCGGGGTGTCGTGCGAACTCGCCCGAGTCGATAAAGCGCTGTGTGAGATCGCGGCGCGCCAGGACGCCGGTCAACTGTCGGACGTCACCGTTCGCATCTTGCGCGATCAGCCGATTCCCCACGCGCAGCGTGCGCTCGACCCGCGGGCCGAGCATCTCGTCCGTGCGTTCGCTATCGCCCTGTTGCCACGATCCGAACGTCCCCGTCAGACCCTCGCCGGCGAGCGTTCCGAGCGTCTGCACGTGAACGAGATCGACGGCCCCTGGGTCGCTCATCGCGCGTGTGTATCCGGCGAGCACCGTTCGCAACGACGGCGGGCGAGCCGCCTCCGCGCGCGCGTCCGTATACGCGAGCGCCGCGACGAGCGACGCAAAGGTGACGACGACGCGAAGACGCAGGGCGGACGCGGACATTCTGCGCCGGGTCGTACGGGTTTGCGATTCCAAGCGCCTGCGCTTTCGACGGCACGAACGGCATCACACCTGCGATGCTACCGCGCTCGGTTCGAGCAACCGAGCGGCTCGCGCTAGTTCGGCGATCGTCTGCTGCGGATGCGAGGGTTCCCTCGAACGTAGGAACGACTCGATCATGGGTTCTGCTGCGAGCGCCCCCGTGGAGCGCGGATCGGATGCCGCCGCCAGCCCCATCTCACGCGCGTCGCGCGAGTCGGCGAGATACGCGAGCGCGGCGCGAACGCGAGCGGCATCGCGAAGGTGCTCGGGCGACGCGCAATCTGCCATCGTCCGACTCGTACTCGCGAGGACATCGATCGCCGGAAAGCGGCCCGCGCGAGCGAGCTCGAGCGAAAGCGCGACGTGACCGTCGAGCAGAGAACGCGCCGCGTCCGAGAGCGGCTCGCGATCGTCCGCTCCATCGGAGAGCACCGACGCCACGAGCGTAATGGATCCCGATCGCGTGATGCCGGCGCGCTCGAGGTAGCGTGCGAGGTCGGACCACACACCGGGCGGGTAGCCGCCGCGTCCGGCCGGTTCTCCGAGACCGTTTCGGCGTTCGCGTAGCGCAGCCGCGTAGCGGGCCAGACTATCGACCACAAGCAAAACGTCGCTCCCGCGTTCGCGAAGTACGCAGGCCTGAAGCATCGCGATATCGGCCGCGCGTACGCGCTCGGTCGCACTCCGGTCGCTCGTCGCACACACGATCGTCGTTCGCGAATTCAAGCGATCGATCCAGCGCTGCGCTTCGCGTCCCCGCTCGCCGATGAGTGCGAGAACGACGGCGTCGGCACCCGCTCCGGCAACGATCGATTCCAGGAGCGAAGACTTTCCGGTTCCAGGTGCGCCGAACAGTCCGACGCGCGCGCCACGTCCCATCGGCAGAAGTCCGTCGAGCGCACGCACGCCGGTCCAGAAGATCGCGTCGATCGCGAGCCGTTCCGCTGGAGCGGGCGCGGAGCGCCGCGCATGGCGGAACGCGCTGCGGCGAAACGGCAGACCACCGTCGAGCGGCGTGCCGGCGGCATCGAGCGCACGGCCGAGCAGCACGGCACCACACGCGATATCGGCGCCGACGCCGTCACTCACAACGCGATCGCCCACGGCGATGCCATCGAGCGGTCCGCGCGGCGAAATCCAAACCCGCTCGCGTTCCACCGCCGTGACCTCGCCATCGACCGCAGATCCGCGCGACGCCTCGACGCGCACGCCGTCGCCCACGCAGACGCCCGGTACGACGGCGACGAGTGTCTCGCCAAGCGCGCGCACGACGTGCCCGGCGCGACGCGCGATCACGCGCTCCGCCCGAGCGCGTAGGTGACGCTGGCATCGACGCTCGATGAGAAGCGAAACGCGAGCGGCGATTCGAACGCACCGGCAGCGACCTCGACGACGAGATCGCCCGCCTGAAGCGATGGATCGATGCGGAGCGGAAGCGGAGAGCGAACGCGCGCGGCATCGCCCGGAGCGACGACGAGTCGGATCGGTTCGTCGCGATGAAACGCCGCGAGCGCTTGCGACGCGAGCGCAGTCAGGTCGGACGGTGCGATCTCGAGTTCGCGCGCGAGAACGTCACGCGCGAACGACGCGAGCATCGATTCGACGCCACGCTCGAACGCTTCGAGCGCGAAGAGCCGCATGCGCACGAGCTCCGCAAGCGCATTATCGTGCGCCCACGGCGAGACGTGCGCCGACGCAGCTGCGGCCGCCGCAGCGATCGCGCTCTCCGCGGGCCCTCGATCGCGCGCACGCACATCATCACCTCGCAGAAGCGATGCGAGCGGCACGAAGCCCTCAGGCACGCCGTAACACCGTCTCAAAGTCGGGAACGGCCGGTGCGGCGGCGCGCGCCATCCGTTGCACGATCGCCGCGCGTTCTTCCGCCGAGTACATCTCGAGGACGGCGGTTGCCGTCGCAGCGGGTAGCGCGCTGATAATCGCCGCAGCCGTATGTGGCGGTTCGTTTGCGAGCGCACCGCGGACGTGCGCGGGCGCGTATCCGGAAACGGCACGCGACGTGCGTTCGACCGCAATGCGTTGGGCGAACGTTTCGCACACCCCAAGAAACGGTTTCGTGCCGTATCGCACGGCGCCCATGAGCGCGAGCGCGACGAGCGTGGAGGGAACGATACCGGCGATCGAATCGAAGACCGAGAGAAACGGTAGCGCGCGTGAGGCACTCGCGGCGTGTGGAAACGGAACCGACGTCACGGATACGAGATCGCCGCGCGCGGCGTCGAGCGCGAGCGTGGCGCGAGCGAGCGACTCGATCTTCGCGAGATCGAAGCCGCGTGCGGCGTCGACGGCAACGGCAACAGATATCCGCTCGACGCGGCCCGGCGGCGTGTCGACGTTGTCGTCGCGCACGTCGCTGCCGCGATCGACCGTCGCGTTCGATTTCGCGTACTGCTTGCTCGCGCTCTTGAAATGCTCGTCGCTCGACGTCGTGCCGATCGCGCCGCCGAGCGGCTGCCGAACGATCTCGCGATGCCGCGTGTTACTCGCATCGAGCAGCATGCGAACGCGCACGACCGTCGCGCCCGCTCCGAGCGCTTGATCGAGTGCGGACTGTAACGACGCCTGTAACGCGGATCCTTCGCTCGCGCCATCCGACTCTTCGGCAAACGTAAATCCACGATCGTCGAGAATCGCGACGTGGTCGGGCGCGAGCCCGGGAACGCCATCCGCGACGTACGCGCGAAGTCCGTCGACCGTCGCGTGCGAGAGCTCCGCACCGGGGCGCAGTGTGAGCCGAACCGAGGCCGTCGCGGCGTGTGAGGTGCCATCGTCGGCGAAGGTGCCCTCACGCGCGGGCGCGATGATGACGCGCGCATCTTCCACGCCTGCGACGCCGCGTAAGCCGCTTGCGAGATCTCCTGCGCGACCGTCGAGCGCCTGCGCGTCGAGCACCGATTGCGGCGTGAGCGGTCCCGCTTTCGCGAGCGCATCGTCGAGCGACGCGAGGTGTGCGTGCGGAATACCGAGCATCGCGAGCCGCAGAAGCAGATCGTTGCGCGCGCCGCTGTCGACGCGGACATTGTCGGCCGTGACGACGAACGGCACGTTCCACTCGGCGAGCCGTTCGGCGACTTCTTCGACTTGCTCCGAGCGAAGAGGTGCCGCGAACAGCGGGGCGCGCGTGTCACGCTGCAACGCGAGCGCGAGCGCAGTCGCGACGAGAAGCGCGCACGCGAGCGCGGCAACGAGCATGCGGCCGCGCGCGTCGAGGCCGCTCCAGCGTCGCGTAACGAACTCCACGTTCACACTTGCATGCCGAGGATCGTGGTCAACGCTTGCGTCGTGCGCGACGCGGCTGCCGTGGCAAGCGAAAGCGCGACGTCGGCGCGCGCGCGCTCGACGACCATCTCTTGCAAGCCGCCGTGGCCCGCGGCGAATGCGTGCTCCGCCGCATCGGCGCGTCGAAGCGCGAACGACGTCGCGTCGAGCGCACGCGCGAGCGCGCCTCCAAAATCACCGTCGGCGGGCAGGGACGGCGCGCCGACGGGCGCATCGTCGCCGCTACCGATCGGCGGTGGTACGAGCGGAACGGCCGTCACGAGACGCGTCCCATGTCGATCGTGCGCTCGGCAAGACGTTTGCCGACATCGAAGACCGACGCGTTCGTATCGTAGGCGCGCTGCGCGTCGAGCACGGCCACCATCTCGGTGACCGCATCCGGCGACATGCCACGCACGGGAACGGCTCCCGTATAACGAACGGCGGGCGCGTCGTCGTCGCCGGAATCCGCATCGTCGTTCGCGGGAGACTCCGGTGGTCCGAGCCCATCGTCATCGGCCGGACCGTCCGCATCCGGCGTGGGCGCGAATGCATAGCGCGGGACCATCCGCGCGAAATCGCCGCCGTCGGCTTCGGAAGCCGCGACGTTACGCGCGGCGAGATCGAGGGCCGCGCGTTGCGCGTCCATCCCGGCCGCGGCGTTGCGGAGAATATCGAACTCGCTCGCGTTCACTTCGCCACACCCTTGAGCTCTTCGAACCGCGCGTGCATCGCGGCAAGCAACGCGTCCGCAAAGATCGCTTCCCGCGCGGCGCCGGCCATGGCCGGCTGCGGAGAACCGGGACCCGTGTTCGCGTGCGCCGCCTCGAGAGAAAGCGAACCGAGGCGCGAGCGAGCCGACTCGGCGGCCGAAATGAGGTCGTTCGGGACGATTTCCATCCCCGAAGCCTACCGGTCGGCGGTTGCCGTCAGGGGACCGGCGCGTTGCCGAATTGCGGTGATCCGGCCTCAACCTTGAACGCCGACGGCCGATGGTTGAAGTGATACACGATGCAGTTTCGCCACAGCTTCGTCACTCTTTCCGTTTTAGCCGAGGCATTCGAGACGTCCGACCGACCCGAGTCCGCCTGCCGCTACGTGCCGTGAGAGCCCGAGAGCGCGCCGAGACCGACGACGAGAGCGCGATTGCCGACGCCCTCGAGACGCTGCGTGCCGTCGCCCGGGATAGCTCGGACGTCCGCGCCCGGTCGGCCGTCGAGGAGCTCGCTCGCCGCGTCGATCCGGCGTACGTCGGCAAGGCGCGGCGACTGGCTCGGGCGGCCGAGCTCGTCAACTCGTCGCTCGACGTCGATTCCGTGCTCGGCACGGCGCTCGAACTCGCCGTCGACGTGATGAAGGCCGAGCGGGGCCTCATCGTCCTGCGGGACGGCCGCAAGGTCGTTGCCTTCGCCGGCGGAGCCGCGGCGAGCGCCAACTACACCCCGGCGCCCCCGAGTTCGGTGACGAGCGCCGTCATCGAGACGGGCGAACCGGTCTTCTCGATCGACGACTCCTCGGTGCCGCGGCCGCGCTCGATCGCCTGCGTGCCGCTCCGCGTGCGCGACGACGTGGTGGGCGCCGTCTACCTCGACTCGTACGCAACGGCCGGGCTCTTCAAACCCGGCGACCGCGAGATGCTCGCCGGCTTCGCGCACCAAGTCGCCCTCGCGGTCGAAAACGCGCGGATGTTCGAGGGCGAGCGCTCGATGCAAGCCTTCCAGACCCGTATCCTCGAGGCGATCGCGAACGGCGTGGTGACGCTCGCGCCGAACCGCACGATCACGACCTTCAATCGCGCGGCGCAGACCACGTTCGGTATTCCGAGCGCGCGGATGGTCGGCCAGAGCGCCCGCATGCTGGGCACCCTGATCCCGGAGTTTCCCGAACTCCTCGACACGTTCTTCGAGACGGGTGCCGTGCAGCTACGCGCGGAGGTCGGAGCACGGCGCTTCGACGGCTCGTCGCTCACGATCGAGATCCGGCTCTCGCCACTCCAGAGTAACGAGGGCACGGGCGCGGCGATGGTCGTGACCGACGTGACCCATCAGCGGCGCCTTGAAGAAGCCCACGAAGCCGAACTCGAAAAGACGAGCCGCATCGCGGAATCGTTCTCGCGCTACCTCGCGCCGCACGTGGTGCAGTCGCTGATGAACGACCCCGAGTCGATCACGCTCGGTGGCGAACGCCAGCGCGCGACGATGCTCTTCGCGGACGTTCGCGGCTTCACGTCGCTGGCCTCGCAACTACCAGCCGAGCGAGTTGTGGAAATTCTCAACTCTTACTTCGAGGAAGCGGTCGGCGTCGTATTCGAGTACGACGGGCTGCTCGACAAGTTCTACGGCGACGGCTTGATGGCGGTCTTCGGGCCGCCGCGCGTGCGCGAGGACGATGCGAAGCGCGCGGTCGCCGCGGCGATCCGGCTGCACGACCGCGTCTCAAAACTCGAAGAAAGCCTGAATTATCCGCTACGCATCTCGGTCGGCCTGGCGACGGGCGACGTGGTTGCCGGGCACTTCGGCAGTACGAAGCGCATGGACTACACGGTGATCGGCGACGCGGTGAACCTCGCAAGCGGACTGCAGAACGCAGCACCGCCCGGCGCCATCTATTGCGACGAGGCGACGATGGCCGCGGCGGGCACCGTCTCGCGGCCCTTCCACCGCATGGCCGCGCGCATCAAAGGCCGCGTCGACCTCGTCACGGCGTATGCGATTCTGCCCGAGATCTCGGCGCTCGCGCAGCAAGCTCAGTAGCAGCAAGCCCGGTAAACGAGAAGAGCCCCGCGGCGATCGCGGGGCTCTTCGTTTCGTTTCGTCGTCCGGCGCTCGAGTTTAGCGCTTCGAGAACTGGAAGCGCTTGCGGGCGCGCTTGCGGCCGTACTTCTTCGATTCTTTCTCTCGCGGGTCGCGCGTGAGCAGGCCGTTCTTGCGGAGCGCCTCGCGGAACGCCTCGTCCATCTCGACGAGCGCGCGGGCGATACCGTGACGCACGGCTCCGGCTTGACCGGCGACGCCGCCGCCTTCCGTCTTCACGGAGACGTCGAAGCGCGAACCCGTCTGGGTGACTTCGAGCGGCTGACGCACGATCTGGAGGAGCGTCGCGCGCGGGAAGTAGTCGTCGACGGGCTTACCGTTGATCGTGATGACGCCTTGGCCGAGCACGAGCTTGACGCGGGCGACGGCACGCTTACGACGGCCGGTTCCGCCGAACGTTTCCGTGGTATCCAAACTAGAAGAGCTCCTTCGGCTGCTGCGGCTCGTGCGGATGCTCGGCACCCACGTACACTTTGAGGCGGCGCAACTGGACGTCGCGCTTCTTGTTGGTCGCGAGCATCCCGCGAACGGCGCGCTCGATCAGGCGCTCGGGGTACTTCCGCTTCACGTCGATGGCCGTCTCGGTGCGCAGGCCGCCCGGGAAGCCGCTGTGGCGGTAGTACACCTTCTGGTTCCACTTGTCGCCGCCGAGCTCGATCTTGTCGGCGTTGAGCACCACGACGAAGTCGCCATCGTCCGTCTGCGGCGTCCAGGTGGGCTTATGCTTGCCGGAGAGCGCCTTCGCGATGCGCACGGCGAGAACGCCGAGACGCTGGCCGGTCGCATCGACGACGTACCAGTCGTGCTGGGTCTCTTCCATCTTTTGTTGGTAGGTGCGCATTCGAAACGGGCCTTACGGTGGGAGACGAGCGAAAAAGGCCCCCGAGGGGCCGGAACAACCCTCGAATTATACGCGAACGCGAACCTCGGCGTCAATGTTGAACGAGGGCCTCGAGCGCCGGAATGTCGAGGACGAGCAAGCCCCGCAGGCGGCCGCCGCGCACGAAGCCTCGGCGGGCGAACTCCGCGACGGTCGAGGAGCACGTTTCGCGCGTGGTGCCGGCGAGTCGGGCAAGGTCCTCCTGCGAGAGCGGAACCTCGAGTTTGATCGCGCCGCCGGCCGGCACCCCGAAATCGCTCGCCAGGTCGAGGAGGGTCGATGCGACGCGGCCCTCGACCCCGGTACGGCTGAACTCCTCGACCTTCTTCTGCAGCCGCGAGATCCGCTTGCCGATCGAGGCCGCCATCTTGAGGTTCAGATCGGGCTGCGCCGCGGCGCGTGCCGCCCAGGCGTCCGGCGCGAGGTACAGCACGTGGCCGTCGCTCAGCGCCTGCGCTCCCGTTTCCGCCGCGCGGTCCCCGAACGCCGCACTCGGGGCGAGCACGTCGCCGCGGGCGGCGAGGCCGAGCGTCACGTCGCGCACGAACGCCGCGTTGCGGTAGATCCGGAAGAAGCCCCCGATCACCACGACCATCGTCGCCCCGTCGAGCGGCACGACGCCGCCACGCACGACCGATTCGACCCGGCCTTCGGCGCATAGCCGATCGAGATCGCCGTCCGCGAGCCCGGCCGCGACCGCTGCATCCAAGGGGGAAGCCTCCATCCGGGTAAACGGGTGAACATCTGATGTTCGACGCCGACAAACTCTTCGATCTTTCCGAAGACGAAGTGGACGCTTTGCCGTTTGGCTTGATCTCGGTCGACCACGACGGCAACATCGAACAATACAACAGTTACGAATCGCGCCTCGCGCGGCTGCCCAAAGACCGCGTGATCGGCCGCAACTTCTTTCGCGACGTCGCGCCGTGCACCGCGGTCCAGGAGTTCATGGGACGGTTCCAGCGCTTCGTGAGCGAGCCGGGCGACGGCGCCGAATCGTTCGACTACGTCTTCGCCTTTGCGTTCGGCCGCCAGCACGTGAACATCACGCTCTTGCGCAGCAGCAAGGACGGGCGCATCAAGATCCTCGTCAACCGTTACGACGACTGAGCGCGATGCGCGAACGATTCGTGAGCGAGGCGCTCCGCACGTCGGGCGACCTCTTCGAGGCGAAGTTCGGAAACGGCGAACCGCCGCTCCCCGCTCGTTTCACGTGGCGCGACGAGGAACTCGTGGTGGACGCGGTAGTCCGCACGTGGCGCTCCACCAACACCGATCGCGGCGATACGTATCTCGCGCGGCACTGGTACGCCGTGCACCTCGCCGACGGCCGCGGCGCGACGCTCTACTTCGACCGTAAGGCGCGGCGTGGCTCGGCGAACTGGTGGTTGTACTCGCTGACCGACGCTCCGGAGCGCGACGAAAACCCGGGGTAGAGGACCTCGACGAGACACAGCCCTTGCGGCGGCGCCGTGGGCCCGGCAACGCGACGGTCGCACGCGGCGAGCATCGTGGCGACGTCCTCGGGTTCGCGTTTACCGGCCGCCACGTCGAGCAGCGTTCCCGTGAAGATCCGCACCATGCGATGCAAGAAACCCGCACCCGCCACGTGCACGCGCACGATCTCGCCATCGCGCTCGATCTCGATCGCGTGGACGGTGCGAACGGTTCCGCCCTTCTGCGGCAACACGCCGCAGAACGTGACGAAATCGTGCTCGCCGATCAGGTGCGCGGCGCCCGCGCGCATGCGCTCGAGATCGAGCGCGCGATATTCGTGATGCGCGAACCGGCGTACGACGGCCGAGGGATCGCGACGATTGACGATCGTGTACGTGTAGCGCCGTTCGGTCGCCGACGCGCGCGCGGAAAAACGCGGCTCCACGCGCGCCGCATCGCGTGCGCTCAAATCGGGCGGCAACGCGGTGTTGAGTGCGATCGAGAGCTTGTCGATCGGAAACGCATCGTGTGCCACGAACGAGATCACCTGACCCGATGCGTGCACGCCGGCATCCGTGCGTCCGGCTGCCGTCACCTTGATGGTCTGCGCGAAGAGCCGCGAGAGCGCGCTCTCGAGCTCGCCCGCAATCGTTCGAAGCGCCGGCTGAAATTGAAAGCCGCAGAAGTCCGTGCCGTCGTATTCCACGACGACACGGTACGTTGCGTCGGGCAGTTAGTGTGCCGCTGCGACGGTGCGCTTGGGAACCGTGCGCTTCTCGTCGAGGTCGAGGAGGTCGGCCCACACGGTCACGTCGGTGCGATCCGGCGCGACGGAATTGCGAAGCGAGAGGAAATAGCCTTCGGCCTCGCTACCCGCGTCCGGCTTGTGCGCGAGGAAGTGCTCGTTGAACTCGGCGATTTCCGCGGGGGTCTTCTTCTCGGCGAACGTCTTCACGTACGCTTCGATCTCCGCATCGCTCTTCGCGTTTTTCACGACGTCGAGAAACGCTTGCTGATCGATCCCGAGAAACGAGAACACGCTCTGGTCCATCGGACAATTGTAGTGATATTCGCCGACGTTGCCGTGCGCGACCGCCTTGGCTTTATCGGTCGTGCGCGCGAGCATGACGACACCCGCGATCTTCTCGTAAACGCTACGAGGGAACGACGTGGTCAGATCCATGAATGAACTCCTTTAAGATCGGGGCGGCGTGCCCCCCGATGGCCCCCGAGCCCGCACTCGCGGGCTCGGCGTGGGTTACGACGCGTGGCGGTGGCTCTTGGTTTCGGTGCGGTGCGGGATTCGGCTACTTTCGGAGGCGGCGTGGGTTGAACTTCGGCGGGCCCTTGCGGCGGAACGGCTTCGGCGCGGGGCGATCCCGCTTGGGGCGGTCGCCCTGGCGCAGGAGCGCGTCATGGATGTCGTCGTCGATTTGCTCGCGCACGCGCGCGATCTCAGCGCCGCTCGCGTAGACGTCGGGGAAACGCTGAGAGAGCCACAGATACAACGTCGCGAGACGCGAGCGATCTTCGTGCATCAACAAACGGTCGATCCCCGCGAAGCCGTTCGTGAGCTCCGACCCGTCGACGAACCCTTCGGTCGCGTGACGTTCGCCCCAGCGCGCGAGGACGGCGAGGCTCGTCCCACGCGTCGTCACCGGTGCCCGCGCATACGTGCACCGCACGTTCAGCGGCAGCGCGAGAAAACGATCGTTGATTTCGAGTGCGAGCGCGACGTCGATCGTGTCGCTCAAGTTCGAGATGCGCAGATCGCTCTCTTCACCGCGCAACACGCGCGTTTGAAAGAACTGCAGTAAACGACTGACGCGCGTCGTTCCGATGATCTCCGCGAGGCGGCGCAAGTGCTCGTCGGTCGGCGAGATCCAGATCGGGAGATCGAGCGGCGCCGGATCGAAGCGTTCGATACTCGAGCGCAACACGCGCACGCCGCGCGCGTCGAGCGCGCTGACCTGTCCCTTTTCGTGGAGCCCGAAGCGCCCGGCGCGGCCGGCGATCTGACGAATCTCGGGCGGCGTCAACAAACGTTCGTTCTGCCCGTCGAATTTCTCCACCGACGCGAAGATGATGCGGCGGATCGGCAAGTTGAGGCCGAGGCCGATCGCGTCGGTCGCCACGAGCACGTCGGCACTACCGCTGCGGAATCGCTCCGCTTCGCGACGACGCACCGCGGGCGAAAGCGAACCGTAGATCGCCGCCGTCGTGAGGCCGGCGCGACCGATCTGCGCTTGCAGACCCACGACGGCGTTGCGCGAAAACGCGACGACCGCATCGCCCGCACGCAACGATCCGAGGGGTATCGCATCGACGACTTCGAGTGGATTCTTACGTTCGAATCGACGCACGCGCAGCGGCACGCCGAGTCGCGCCGCGAGACGCTCCGCCGCGTGCAGACCGTCTTCGGAGCCGCACATCACGACGCGTTTCGCGCGAACGCCCGCGATCGCGAGCGTCCACGCCCAGCCGCGCTGTTCGTCCTGCAGCATCTGCGCTTCGTCGACGATGGCGACGTCGATCTCGCGACCGAGATCCACCATCTCGACGGTCGAGCTGACGTGGCGCGCGGCGGGATCGGTCACGCGCTCCTCGCCCGTGACGAGCGACGTCGGTACGCCGAGCTCTTTGAGACGTTCGAACACTTCGAGCGCGAGCAGGCGTAGCGGCGCGAAGTACGCCCCGCTCTCCGCTTCGCGCAAGATCTCGATCGCCGCGTACGTCTTACCCGAGTTCGTCGGCCCGACGAAGTAGTCGAACGTGCGATCTTCGCGGCCGAAGCCCTCGACGTAAAAGCGCAGGCCGAGGTCGGCTTCGACGCGCTCGTCGACGCGACGATTCTCGAGTTCCTGATACGCGCGAACCATGCCGCGCTGTGCGTCTTCGAGCGCCGTGAAGAACGACGACTTGTCGTAGACGTGGCGCTTGGCAACGTCGTCCGGTTCGGAGAGAATCTTCGTGGCCGCGCGCTCGACCGTATGTTGGAATTTACCGACCGACGGATCGACGATCGGCGCGACGGCGCGCTCGCCGGCCGCCGCGGTCATCTCATCGGGAAGCGGTACCGGCACCCGGCCGCGCACCACGACCGTCCGCGGCCCGAACGAGAAGCTGCGCTCGATCTTGATCTCGACCGTGCTGCTGCCGATCAATTTCCAGCCGAGCGAACCGGCTATCTTTTTGAGGCGCGCGCGCTCGCGCTTCGCCTCGGCGGCCTGCTCGGCGGCGGCGATTTCCGCGTCGGTCGGCTCGCGTTCTACTTCATCCGGGGTCGTCATCGTAGCCTCAGTATAGCAGCCGAAGCTCGCTTGCCCTCACGCTCCGGTCGCTTCGGCCCGCTCGCCGAGCAGCCCGTACGTCTCGCCCACGGCCTCGAAGCCGAGTCGACGGTAGATGGCCGCCGGTGCCTCGCCGGCCGTGGCGCAGATGACGACCGTCGCCTCTGGATGCGCGCGCAACGTGGCATCGACCGCGGTAGCGCAAAGCGCGCGGAAGAGTCCACGGCCACGATAACCTGCGCGCGTGACGGGGGTCGTGAAGCGCGCGAGCGTCGGACTCTCATAGACACCGGCAAACGCCGCGAGTTCGTCGCCATCCCAAATCCCCCACATGCGCATGCGACCGCGCGCCGCATCCGCGCGCACGATCCCGAATCGCCAGTGCCCGAAAGCTCGCATCTCGGGCGTTGCCGTCGCGTCCTCGAGCGCACCGAGCTCGGCGGCGGCATCCCAATCCGCGTCGCCTTCGAACGCACGCACGCGCGAATCCATGATGCCGACGTACGGCGAAGCTCTCGCGAAGACGATCGTCCGCTGGAGTTCGCCGCGCACGCCCGGTCCGAGCGCCGGTGCGCGTTCGCGCTCGCCGACAACTTCCCACACGATCGTATGCCGCCCAACATCGATCCCACGAAAATGCTCCGCATGCCGCGCGATCCACATCGCCTGATCTTCGGGCTCGGGCTCGCGATCGAGAATCAGTGCGTGCCCGTACCAGAAGTCGCGCCGCGACGGAACCTCAACGGCCGTGTATCCATCGAATCGGCGATAGCGCGCGACCGACGCGAGAACGAGCGCGTCCGTCTGCGTCGCGAGCATCGTGGCGAAGCGCTACGCGATATCCGACGCCGCGACGTAGAGCGCGGCGACGTCTTCGACGAGCGCGCGGTCGGCGGAATCGAAGCGGTCGTGGCGCGGACTATCGAGGTCGAGCACGCCGATCACACGGCCGCCTTCGGCAACGAGCGGCACGACGATCTCCGCGTTCGATGCGGAGTCGCACGCGATGTGGCCCGGAAACGCGTGCACGTCGGGAACGACGATCGTTTCCGCGCGCTCCCACGCGGTGCCGCACACGCCGCGGCCGCGCGCGATGCGCACGCATGCGGGCTTGCCTTGAAACGGGCCGAGCACGAGCTCGCCGTCGCGCACGAAATAGAAGCCGGCCCAATTGAGGTCGGGCAACTCCCCGTAGAGCAACGCCGCGAGGTTCGCGGCATTCGCGATCGGGTCGCGCTCGTCGCCCACGAGCGCGCGCGCTTGCTCCGCGAGCGTCATGCCTGCGGGCGCTGCAGCGGAAAGAGAATCACTTCGCGAATCGATTGGTTGTTCGTCAGCAACATCACGATGCGATCGACGCCGATCCCGATGCCTGCGGTCGGCGGCATCCCGTATTCGAGTGCCGCGACGAAATCCCAATCGGGCGGCGGCACTTCGTCGTTCCCGGTCTTGCGCTCGAGGATCTGCGCTTCGAAACGCGCGCGCTGGTCGTCGGGATCGTTGAGCTCGGTAAACGCGTTCGAGAGCTCGAAGTTCGCGCCGAAGAGTTCGTAGCGATCCACGATTTCCGGGTCGCCGGCCTTGCGCTTCGCGAGCGGCGAGATCACGACCGGATAATCGTACACGAACGTGGGATCCACGAGATGCGGCTCGACGACGCGTTCGAAGATCTTGTCGAGCGCCTGCCCGTGTGTCTGCGACGGCGGCAGCCCCATTTCCGCGAGCACGCGCTCGGCGCCCGCGGGATCGAGCAGCGTCGCGCGATCGTAGCCGCCCCACGTCTCGATCGCTTCGAAATATCCGATGCGTTTGAACGGGCGCTTGAACGAAATCGTCTTGTCGCCGAACGTCAACTCGTCGCGTCCGTGCACCTCGCTCACGAGATGCGCGAAGAGCTCTTCGTTGAACGCCATCATCTCGTCCACCGACCAATATGCGGCGTAGAGCTCGAGCATTGTGAACTCGGG
>Ga0209611_10002397_pt1 | contig 32972 bp, 22 predicted proteins | sample S1TSphgellanicum_3_FD_187693 | JGI IMG/M metagenome (GOLD analysis project Ga0209611, IMG submission 187693) | Host-associated microbial communities from peat moss isolated from Minnesota, USA - S1T2_Fc - Sphagnum magellanicum MG (SPAdes) (version 2) | ecosystem: Host-associated > Plants > Peat... | reverse complement strand
TTATAACACCAAATATGTGTTGGACTTGACAAAAATGTTAGGTGGTGGCACAACAAGCATAAACCACATAGTCTAGAGTTCCATACATGGAGAAATCGTGGTCCATTGTACATGATGAATATATATTTATTTATTTATTTTCTTATTTTCTTATTCAAAAACATAATTGTATAATGAAATCATCAACATAGGATTCATTGTAGTGGAAGTGTAATGGTTCACAATGGTTGTACAACCTTGTACATGGCATGAGTGATGGGAAAATCCACCCAATGACCAATTGGGTGGAATTTTCTAGTAATTTAGAATGCATATTTTAATAGTATGGATTACAATTCAACCATACATTACTCACGCAACAATCTCCAACACATTAAAAATCAAAAGCACGTCCCATTGAGGTCCCATCAAGCTTTCAAAGAGTTTATGTGAACTATGCATTCCTTAAGGGAACATAGAACTTCCCCAATTTTTTCCATAACATGTTCACATGTGAAAATGCAATGTGAGCACATGGAATGCACATGTGCATGATAGAGTCCAATGCAATGATTATAATGAATTCCCCCGTGCATTTCCTTGTCTTCACATTCCCAAATTGGAACGTTACAAGTTCATAAACATGGCAATGTGTCGTTCCAAAGTTGGGACCTTAAATGTTTCCAAGTTGCTTGGAAGTGTACAAGATGCAAACACATGTTTGAAAAAATTGAGTGTTCCCACATGGGGACACACATTCATATGTGGGAACACTCAATGTTCCCAACCATGAGAACATGCATTTGCATGTCCATGGGAATGTTTGTTCCCATGTGTGTTCCCAACTTCCATGTAAGCACCATGTGGACATCACATAGGCACCACATCAATGTGGGTGTCATAAATGCAAGACCACATCAAGTTTTTAGAATAAATTTGTTCGCTAATATGTGCATACCAAAAAACCCTATGCACCCCACATTATACACACCCTATTTAACCAATCTCTTTGACAAGATCAATTTGAAGGGAAATAATTACAACAATTGATTAGTTAGAGAATATTTGCTTGCAAAACCTTTAGAAATACCATTGAACACATCAAAACATTGCTAATATATTTGCATTTTTTGTACCGTGCAAATCTAAGCAATGTAATGATAAGTTGTATAAAGTATTAGTAGTTCTTGTTGAACGTAGGAAAAATTTGTGAAAATTTGATCATGTTCAATCAAAGCAATAATTTGATCAAATGTAATAAATAACATCCTCAATTCTTACTTAATTGTTTTTACCCAATCATGGATGAATGGATGGACATGTTCAAATGATTGAAACTTCATGACATTTTTTTGTGAGGCTCCAAATAATGTTCAAAACCAATGCACATGTAAACCATGGAGATATCCATAACTCCATCTTGACAACCTTTAGACATGTATGATTTTCCCTTATTGGAAGCATTATAATAAACTTCAATTTCAACACTTAGTTCCTCAAAAGTTCTGACATCATTATTATCTTGTAAAACCTTACACACAATCTCAACTAAACATCTTTTTAACCCTTGAAGTATTTTTACTTTCATGCTCTTGCAAGGCATCATGTATGAAGAAATTGACTAGATGGAAACAACACAAGAAAAAAGTTCCTTGGAGGAACTAAGAAGTAAAAAGTTATATATGAAGAATTAGACATAAAATGTTTTAGTTTTAGGAGCTAAAAAGTTTTATCTCACTAACTAAAAGGTGAGATATAAGCTCTTACCATGCTTAATATCTACGCAAGATGATAATCCTTGAAGATTAGATGGAAATGTAAACTTTTATGATTGCATGTGATTTGTTATATTTAGAAATGAATGTTAATTTGAATCAATAGTGTTTGAAGTTAAAATTCAAAAAGCTTTGAAACCCCTAATGCATGTCCACACATTATGAAATCAATTTGCCACATCCCTATTCATTTGATTTCTGATTTTTATCAAATTTCCAGTAATACAAATTACTCAATAACTCCTACACAATAATAATTTTCTTTTCCCCCAAAACATTTTGTGACAGTGCATTAGTACATAGCATCCCCTTTAGGGGAAGCAACAATAAATGGTGACATGTAGAGATCAAGATAGGATCTTAGAAAAATTGTAATAAAATGCTACCAAATTAAAATTTGAGTCCAAATGTGGTGAAAAAATTCAATTTTTAAATTAAAAACTTGTTTTCAATGTAAAAAAATCATTTAATTTGCAACACAAGAATTCAAAATTTTCACATATTAGAATACATTACACCTCAGGTTTGATAATTATGAAACCACCTTGATGCACCCACATTCATCTCTTGTTTTTTCTTCTTAATAGATAGTTTGTTTTTTCTTCTTATTTTCTTGTTTGGTTTAAAAATCAACACAAAGTAAGATGCATTTGGCAACATTGTCTTGTCCATGGCATTCAATTCATGCTTGATTTTGACAAGCCTTGCTATAGTTACATTGAAAGTGATCTAGAGTGTGCATTTTCAAGGTTAGTGGTAGAAAGGTTACACATCCTCTCATTATCATTCACATAGATCTCTATGAGATGATCAAGCAGTAGTAAGGGGGATCATTTTATTTTGTTTTTTCACTAATGATTTTTCACGGATTACTCAATTGTATTTCTTGAGCACCAGAGTCTTAGATGTTCAACTCTTTCAAAATCTTTAAGGTTAGGGTCAAAAAATTGTTCAATTCAAGAAAATATTTTTCCTTCATAGTGACCATGGGGGAAGTTCATAAATGGAGAATTCATATTTCTTTTCCTTTCCCACACCAATACTTTTTACAATTAAGCATTCGATGATTCACATTCCACATTTTGTTTTTCCACTAGACTAGGCTAACTCTTCCATTATGCACAAACTACCATTTGTTGAATAAGTGCTTTTGCAATTCCAACATGTAATAAAATTTGTTACAAAACAAATATCACTTTGTTTCAAGCATTGTAGATCATTGTTTGAAAATTTTCTAAATAATGCTTCAGTTTTATAATTATGGATTATCAATTACTACCTTTTATTTTTAATTAATTTTTTTAATCCATTTTTATTTTCCTATATTTTCAAAAACAAGGACAATGCCATGAGCATGACAATCACTATGACCAATATGAAGATATTTGTTCTCTATGATGTGGTTGGCACTTTTACATACTATTGCATTATTGTGACCACTTGCACCACATTTTCATACCCAATTTTTTCAATAGCATTCCAAATATTATCTAAACTCACCATGACTAATACAAAGATATTTATCCTCTATGATGTGGTTTGCACTTTTACATACTTTTGCATTATTTGTGATCACTTGCACCGATACATGTTTTTATTAATTTTTGACAATTTGAACATAAATAACTGGGATCATAAATGTGTAACATTATAACAATGGATTCTTTTTACAACATTGAGAGGAATGCCACAACTAAAATATAAATTTGCAATATTTTTTTTATCTAACTCTTCATGTTTTTGGACATTCCCAACTAGTTTTAAGTTTGGTTGTGTTAAATCAATATGTTTTTACCTACTTTGTTTCACCCAATTATTTTGACATAGTTGATTTAGAAACTACACATTTTGTTGGTCATTTAATTTCTTTTGAAACACAAAAACACAAATCTATGTTATTATTATTTTTCCAACATAATTTTATCTTATTTTGTAATTCGTGATTCCTTAACTTCTTTTACACAATACTCACAATGTAATTGCCGTGAACTTCCATGTTTTGATGGGGGATTAGGTAATCACATTCCACAAAAATCCTTACTAGAGCTTTACTAGAAGGCCATGCTTGGCTTTACTTATTCAAAAAAATTGAGATGAATTGTTATGAAAAGGCATTTTTTTGAGTTAATATTATGATATTTACCTATAGCTTGTAGATAGTATAAATTAATAGTATTGCAAGCAACAAAACTTCTATGTGATCACAATATGTAATTGCACATTATAAACATTCCAAGTGAAAAACTAAATTAATTATTTTTTTCCAGAATTCCATTGGATGGAGTTTGAGGCATTTCCAAATACAATAAAAAAGAAAAAAGAAAAATATAATATTTTTTTTAAAATCAAAAGTAAAGAGAAAAACAAATCAAAGGGGGAGAACCATCTCAAAATGGAGGTCAAAGATGGCACAGCAATTGCCAAGTATGCCAAGCAATTTCAAAGTGCAAGAACAAGCCAAGACTAAGCAGCCAGAGCACAAACTCACAAGCAGGTGAAAAAAAAAAAGAGGAGAGAGAGAGAGAGATACCAAAACACAAACTCTGGAGCAAAACATTCCAAAAACACAAAGAACAATAGAAAGCAACCAACAAATCCAAAACACCTGCAAATTACAATTTATGCCTAGGCTACAAACTCCAACTTTGAAAACAAATTGTTGATCATCACAATGCAATGCATGATCACAATCAGACCTTCAGGCTTCTGCTTGGTTAAATTGGACAAATAATTCATCCAAATTATCTGCTTCTCTCAATTAGATATTTGGAGCATCGATGATGATGGCTTTCAATGTGAGCAGTCTTTGACTCTTGACTGTGCATGAAATGTGTACTAAAAAGTATGCAATTGAAAGACTCTTTTTGGCAAGAAACATGTTCATAAAAAGAATAGTAGCATATTCTCAATGCAATTTCACAAAATCTATGGAGTAACAGCTGTCTAAATTTTTCACATGCTTGTGGGCTAATTTAACAGTTGCCCACTATTTTTTCTCTGTGGAGAACAGAAAATTGGAAGGGGGAACAGCAGGAATAGCTGCACAATGCAGAGAAGCTCCTCAAAATTGGACAGGCAGTAAACAATTAAAAATTACCTCTCTACTGTACCCAATAGTTTTCATCATGTTTTCTTTCATAGCATGTATATAGAGTGAGAAAAGAGCTTGCAGTATTCCCTTGATGGCTGGTAGGACGTCTGTCAAGACAACCAGTGAATGTGAACTCTAAATGCCCAGAGACCAGCACAATTGCAGAAATTAATAAATTTCCACCACATCAAAGTTTCTCGCCTTAAATTCCAACTTTTAGAATTCAAGTAGCTGAAAAATCTAGAGATAGAGTACATACACAAGATTGGCACATCATGGATCCAATCATCGTCTTTGTTGAGACGTCTTTCCTCCTTTCTCTTTATTCAACACAAGATGTATTGCACCTTCAATGCAAAGAGGGATCAATGGTCCCCTCGGACCTCTGATGTGAGACCACTTCTCCCTCTCTTGTCTATCAGCTTCCAACACAACACATATTTTTAAAGCACACGAGACCACTGATGGCATCTCATCAACCTGTAACACTGCTGTCCAAGACAAGTCCTTGCCTGATGAGGTGGCCTCAAGAAGATCAAGATACCTGAAGCTAGGCAGTAAATTTTCCACTTTGTATTGCACCCAGAAGTGTGCACTCTCAGGTGCATTGTGCACCACAATAACAACAGGAATTCCAAGGAGTAGCCCTGGAATAAACCCAATTGGCTGCTCAAAGTCACTGCCAGGTGCCATCATTTGTGCCCAAGTCTCCGTAAGGTTACTATTCACAACTGCACTTGTGGGCCAGTAAGAAGCCCCCAGCTGCTGAGCAGTTTTCTGAACACCTGCAAAGCATGACTTCACATCTCCTTGCAAGAACTCACCTTGCACAGTTCTGAGGAACAGTGATAGAGACAAGTTATGATGCTCCATGAGCTCTTGAGCTTTGAACAGTATGGAACTCAAGTGAGTAATGCACAAAGAGATATCTGCATCAATAGGTGTTGCATTTACTGGCAAAAATGAGATCCTCAGCAGACAGACAAGGACACGAAACTCCAAAAGCTGTATATGCTGTTCCAGATTTAAACCCAAGAAGCAGCTGTCCATCCGTCTCACAATTTGCTCAAGTTTGTGAGGAAGGTCCTCAATTGACTCAGATTTCAGCCTTGGTGTTTGAATTCTAAAAGGGGAGGGACAAGCTTGAAGCTGAGCTATCAAAGTCAGGCACTGGATGTACAATGCACTGAACCTCATTATAGCACTGTGGATCTTGGATCGTATTTGCAGCCTCTTTAGATCCCTCCTGCAACCACTGCAGGTTTCAGTCAGCCAGGCATTCTCAAATTTCCCCACGATCAATAGCGCCCCACTCAAGGCTCAATCCAACAATGAGGTCTGTTGAGATTTGCTGCAGAAAATTGTGCTGTTCCTGAACCCATGCCAAGATGGCTTAGATTGGAAGAATTAGAAGAACTTATATGAGTACCTGAGCACAAGGAGAGCTTTCTTAATAGCCTTCCTTTCCAGAATTTTGTGCACAGAATGGGCAGCTTCCATGATGTTTGTGATACAATCAAGAACCTCCCTCTCATCTTCTTGATACAACCACCTATGCTCCTCTTTCCTTGGATGGTAGCTTCGTGGTGGAATAATACTCTCCCTGAAGACTGGAGAGATACTAACACTACTTTCAGGTAAGCAATCATCTGGTAATAAATTGTTAGAAGCAGGAAGTTCTGTTCTCATATTTCCCTCCTGCTCACTCCCTGTCGATTGGGAGAATAATGTGTCATCACCAGTTACTCCAGTATTCATCTCTCCTGTATTCTTCCTATGTAACCACCGAAACTGGACAGTTTTTGACCCTGTAGGCCAGATATGCAGTAGGGGTAGACTGCTGGGAAGCTTATGCCGGATGAGTCTGGCATATGACAACAGCTTAGGTGGCATGAGAGAAAGAACAGTTGGATTTGATGTTGCAGCTGCAAGGAAAAGAACCAAAATGGCAGGGCATCGTGGTTCATCAAATCCAGTGTCTCCATTCAAAAAAATTTGCATCTGCATGAATGATCAACCCAGTAAAAATACTGAAATATATGACTGACCCAAATGTCTAGCTAAAAACAGCATGGGACATGATTCAATCATGTACCTCTTGAAGAAGTTCATCAGTCATGCATTCTGCATAAGTAGGATGAACTTGTCCCAAGCAACCCACAGCCCATGTTACACTCTCCTCATCCTGCATCAAAGAGGCCAGGCAATTTCAAAATGATGAAAAACAAGGTCAATTTCTGGCAGAAATACTCAACAGCCATAATATGCAGTTATTGGCAATAATTCCACCAACCTTGTGATAATGCTCTAAGCTAGAGAGAAGAGCTCGGACAATGGCATGAAAAGTTGCAAAACTTGGAAGGTGAACAGAAGCTAGAAGGCTGTGCCCAGCTTGTCGCATCTCTGTGTTTGTATCCTCTAGCACACTCAAAAACTGCAGTTTTACAGAAATGTGCATCAGTATCAGAGTAGCTACTAGCACCACCAGCTTCTTATCATACATGTTTGTCTTGGCAAAGGTTCCACAGTAAGGCAATACACACACATCAGATGGAACATGGGAGCATGTCTGTCAATGACAGATTCTTCAAATTGCTACACAATGAATTTGAGGTCAACAGTAGTTTACCATATGTAGATGATTGTCAAGCACGGAGAGGTGACCAGTTCCAGCCAGCCTGGAAAGTGCATGCATAGCTTGTATGCGTACAGATGTGGCCTCATCATTGAGCATATCAAGCAAAAGGTCTGCTGCACCAGGAACCATCTTTTCACAGCCACATGCAAGCTTTGCCAGTGCCTCCATAGCCACAGTCCTCACCTGAAGAAAGTGAAGTCATGCAAGCTTACAATTGTGTTCACCAATAAGATCCATATGTTCACTCTTGGACATTGCTTAAGAAACTCTTCACCTGGTATAGACAAGTGAAGTTTGAAGCCAACCTCAGAAAATTCATCTTCGAGACCATGCACAAAGGCTCCTGCAGCACTTGCATGGAGAAGATTGGCTCCTTCCTCAAACTTCACCAGGTCAGTATCACTCTCTGAGGCAATACCAGATGCGTTTGACAAGTTACCATTCTCCTTTGAAACTGTGCCACATACTTTCTTGGTTAAAGTCTGAAGCAACACTCTCTCTTCAATGCTCTTCATTCCCCCTAGTGCATGGAAAGCCTCTAGTCTTACTTTCATATTCATGTCTGTGGCCTTGGTGCAAACCTGCAACACTTACAGAGCATGAGAACATTGCAGTAGACAACGCACTGAAACAATACAGATAACAGGAGGATGACAGGTTGTATCATGGACAACAGGCAAAATTTTACCTGCAAGAATGCTTCATTGGTTTGATTAGAGGACATCTCATCTTCAAAATTCTGTCTTGTCATCATCCATGTGCTGACCTGCAAAAAGCAATGACACCATGCCTCAAAGATCAAGCAGAATACAGTGCAAACAGGATCAAGCCAATAGCATTTTGGTCAGGATTCCATACTCTCTTGACAGTGGATTGTGGGCTGAATCCATCTCTGGGTCATGCTAGATGTTGCCCATAATAACCAATCCAGTGATGAAAGGGTCACTGGGTTGACTGTTTCATACAAAGTTGTTTGGAACCTAGGAATCCAAATCCACAGGGAAAGAATTGGGGAACCATTTTGGCCTATTACAGAAGTTGGAATGTGTCCACCTTTGAAAAGGAGGCAATAGCATGGCAAAAAAGTAATGAAGAAACACTGAGTCACTCTTGGTTGACAAACTTTGATTCATTCTCCTACTACAATGCAAAAGATTCACAAGGGAAAGGAACTAACAAGTTGGATTGCAGCAATACGAACTGGTTCAAAGCAATCCTGAAAGAGGCCAATTGCTTGCTTGTAGCATTCATTGTTGAGCTCATAGCCTTTGCTGTGCAGTCTCACAAGTGCTTTCAAAGCAGCCTCTCGAACACTTGGATAAGAGTCTCCTGTATATTCCAACAATACATATTGCAAGTATTCACCTGCAACTTGGCCTGGATCCTTCAGACCCAGCATTTCTCCAGCAGGAGTTTCAATCACACCTTGTTGGTCACCACTCTCTGGCTCATCCTCAGCTCTTGTGTCTGTCATTTTTTTAACAGTCTGAGGTACTAATAGATGAGTTGCAATGCCATGGCTGATGCGCCGCTTTTTGCTGTCTGTACAAACGGCAGGACTGATACTTGAAGGGACTGTGTCCTTCTCCTGTATGCTCACCACTAGCAACTGCATTGTCAATACACGCAGCCTTGGACTGCTGCTTCCCAGCTGCTCCCTTACTGCAGGTCCAAGGTTGTCCCAGCTCACTATGCCTCTGGTTTTCTCCCCAATTGAGAGCAGAGATTGCAGTATCTGGGCGCGGACTCCTGCTTTCAGAAAACGTTTTTTCCCAAGATATTGCTGGAGGGTCCAAGCAACTGACGTGGCTAGTTGCGAGGAATAATTCCCACCTCCACGTTGCTCCCCACACTTGTTCTCAAGCAAAACCACTGCAGCAATGTCACCCTTCTTGTTGAATTTAGCCTTCCCACAAAGAAACTGCAAACCCCTTTATCCATTGCTCCTACGGTTCAGCGTCAACGAGGAACTGGCCGAGCACAGAATTGGACTTCATACCTGGAGATACAGAACTGGTGCACTCGTACTTTGAGCATCCGATGACCGCCAGAGAGGCTAAAAGCTTGACCATCTTTTGAGCAATAGATGAATCATCCTCCTCCCTCCACAGGTGCCATGCAAGGATCTCCTTGATGGCATTCCGTGTATCCATTCTCGTCATCGGCCCTAGGTACGCATCGATAGCACATAATGCACGCAGCCGAAAATCAGTTCCCCGTTGCTCCAGCAAGCATATCTGCTTCTGCAAAAATAGATTTAAAGCCTCTTCTTCATTGTCACAGGCGAGCTCTTGTTGGTGCTCGCACAACACCATCTCCTTGTCACCACCTTCCGTTTCTCGATCCACTGCCATCTAGTTTTTTTTTTTTCGTCCTTTAGGAAATGTGAAGACTCTTCCCTCCTTTCTGGAAAATTCTCACACTCTCATAAGTGTCTAAAACACTCGATACAAATCATTTCATGAGCATCAAAAGAAATCCCTCTCCATCTTCAGGAGCTACTGCAAGCGCCCCCACCACACACACACACACACACACACATTACCTGAGAAACCCTAAATCTCCATCCAGCGTTTATGAGAAACAGGAACAGACCAGTGTTTTCCGGTTATCTCTTTTTAAATAACCGCCAGGTAGGTTCTTTGAATTTTTGTGAGGACCGCACATGCTCTCTCAAATGCCATTCTCGGGGAAATACGGGTAGGTTATCAAAACTTTGGGGTATAACCGTCGGTCATGCACAAGGTTAGGTCATCAAATGACCAGTTGAGAACCTGCAAGTTACACACCGTTTGTAGAGTATTTTAAGAATTTTTTTTAAAAAATGTAATTTGTATTAAAAGATTGAGAACATGCCTAGGTGATAATTGGGTAGGTTATTAAAATTGGAAATTTAAATACCCAGGCAGTTATTAATTTAACAAGTTAAAAACCATCAATAACCTGTCGGTGGGTTACTAATAACTGGCTTGATAACCGAGTCAGAACACAATAACCGACCAGCACTGGAACACCCACCTGGTCATCAGGGTGGTTCTTAGAATTCATGCCCGTGGTTCTCAACAAATCAAAAGACCCGGTCCTGGTATTAACCCCCATTCTCAACTTTTTTGATAAATAACCGGCCATAAAACCGTCGGTTCATTGCCCATTCTTTCATGAAAACCGACGGTTCCTTAGGGTTTTGTCTATTAGATCCGGTTCAAGGATTAGGGTTTGGGGGATTCTTCGACACAAGTGCTCCATGCGAGTGTCGTGAGCGAAAGACAGAACGTGGATCGCACGGTTCTGTCTCAGATTGGTGTCTCGGATTTAGCGTTTATACCCATCTCGGCCTAGCGGTGATTGTTGGTTTCTAGATTGGGTTTCGGGTTTTTCTTGTGTTGTTTGGGCGGTGTGTAAGGACCCATCATTCTTGTATGATGAGATCAGGCAAGTGTTTTCAACAACGCCGTCTGTCTGAAGAAGCTTCTCTATACCTGCGGTGCAGAGATTGTCATGCAGCAGCCTAAGAGACTCTGTGGATGACGCTGGGTATTTTTTTTCTCTGCGTATGCTGCTGGAAGGTGAGACATTTTCAAGTTTGATGTCTCATAGGAAGAGAAGGAACAAGCAAGTGAACAGAGGAACGAGGAGAGGGGTAGTGCAATGGCGGGGATGTTGACAGAAAATGCTATTGTGGCATTGCATAATGGAGATGTGGATCTACGACCAGTTCTTCAGGTCAGTGTATGGTTTTGTGTAATATGCATATGTCAATTTTTCTATAGCTGCGGCTTCTGCTTATGAATTCCATCGAAATCTTACAGATTTGTTGCTTGACTGAAGCTCTTCTCTGCTGCTTAGGCATCCTCCAAACATGCCCATGTTTTTTAGTAGGAGCATATTAAAATCAGAACTTGCTGTGTGATTATAAGTGAATTGAGTGGTCAGATCTGCTCAAAGCATTTGAGTCTTGTCCCTCTTGTAAAGCTAATCAAAGCCTCCACTTCATGCAGTGATTTCCTGTGTAGGAGAGTTTGAACAAACCAAAGATTCAAATTTGGAAAAATGGGAACTAATAACACGTGACTGCAAGAAGTGTGTGTTAATTAGGGATGTTTTCAATTGATGATGCAGGTGATGGACATCCGGCAGATAGGAAATGCACAGAGTACACAGGAGCGTTATCGCCTGCTTCTTTCAGATGGCATCCATTTGCAGCAAGCCATGTTGGCTACACAGCTAAATGAGAAAGTCAAGAATAATCTGGCAGTCAAAGGCTCTGTGGTGCAACTTCTTGAATACATCTGCAATACTGTGCAAAACCGAAAGTAGGTCTTGTCCATCGACTTGTGTATAAATGTGGCTTGTGTTTGCACCTCACTTTGTTGTTCACATGTTTTACTAATTCCTCAGGCTGTGAAAGTGTTGTTTCTGGTTTCTTTATTTGGATTATGTGTTGCTTTGCAGGATCATCATCATTTTGAACATGGAGATTGTAGCATCTAAAGAGGAGATTGTAGGAAATCCAAAGCTTTTGGGAGCAGGTCCAGACCAACAAGCAGCAGGACCAGGTTCAAACCCCCAACAGCAGCAGCAGCAGCAGCAGCAGAAGTCCCTTGGAGCCACTGCAGTTTCAGGTCAGGGCTTGCCTCAACAGGCAGCCCCACACACCAATGCAGGATATAGATCAGATGGTGGAGGTATCAGTCAATCCAATAATGGAAGTTACTCTGATGGGCATGGAGGAGGGAGTGCTGTGCCTCAGGCTACAGGAACAGCGAATCCCTACTCTGTGGCAATTTCTGGAGTAAAGACTGACTCTGGTGGCTTCCAGAGGCCAGCTATGGGTGGAGTAGGTGGGGTTAATAGTCAGCAAGTTCAGCAACAGAACACATATGGAAGACCCAGTGTTGCTCCTCCCTACCAACCTGCCCCTGTTTATTCAAATAGAGGACCCATTGCCAAGAATGAATCACCTGCCAGAATTGTGCCAATTGCTGCCTTGAATCCATACCAGGGTCGGTGGACTATCAAAGCAAGGGTGACTGCCAAGAGTGATGTCCGCCGTTTCCATAACGCCAGGGGAGATGGCAAGGTTTTCTCCTTTGACCTTTTGGATGCAGATAATGGAGAGATTCGAGCTACTTGCTTCAACAATGTTGTGGATCAGTTCTATGACAAAATTGATGTGGGCATGGTGTATTTCATTACAAAGGGTTCTCTAAAGGCAGCACAGAAGAATTTTAATCATTTAAAAAATGATTGGGAAATATTTCTGGAGTCATCATCAACAGTGGAGCCTTGCTTCGAGGGAGATGGATCAATCCCTCAGCAGCAGTTTCACTTCAGGCCTATTGGTGACGTTGAAAATATGGAAAATAATGCAATGGTGGATGTCATTGGAATTGTTGTGTCAATCAATCTCTCAAGTACCATTATGCGCAAGAATGGCATTGAGACACACAAGAGAACTTTGCAGATAAAGGATAGATCTGGCCACAGTGTGGAAATCACAATGTGGGGCAGTTTTTGTCATAAAGAGGGGCAGCAGATACAAGATCTCTGCGACTCTGGCCAGAACCCTGTACTGGCTGTGAAGGCAGGCAGGGTCAGCGATTTCAGTGGCAAGTCAGTTGGAACAATATCTTCGACACAGCTACTTATAGATCCTGATATACCAGCAGCACATCAGCTTCGGGATTGGTTTGATCGGGAGGGAAGGCATTCAGTTTCCCAGTCAATTTCTAGGGAAGGTGGTACTGGCATGCGAACTGAGCTCCGCAAAACTGTCTCTGCAATCAAAGATGAAGGACTAGGCAGAGGTGATAAGCCTGACTGGATAACTGTAAGAGCTACAATCTTCTATATCAAGCCCGACAATTTCTGCTACACTGCCTGCCCACTTGACAATGGTGGTAAGCAATGCAACAAGAAAGTGACCCAGAATGGTGATGGTACATGGCGGTGTGATAGATGTGATCGCACTGTACCAGAATGTGACTACAGGTCAGTCTTTCGGTTCCTAATTATTCAAGAGACATTGTCTTGTTGATAACCCTGATGGTTTATTGTATGAGGGGGAGCCTTTGTTTAACCAGAATTGGTAGAACACCACTGTAGGGGCAGGGTATGTGGAATTGCATGTTCTTCCCATAATATGACAGTGGAGGATGTCACTGAGAGTTTGTCAAATCCTGCAGTGCCTCTTTGGGTTGCTATTCAGAACTTGATCAATTGGCTGCAGGTATTTGCTTAACATCCAAGTGCAAGATCATACGGGTCCAACATGGGTTACAGCCTTCCAGGAGGTTGGTGAGGAGATTATGCAACACCCAGCAAAAGAGCTTTTCTTATGGAGCCAAACTGATAACCAAAAATTCATTGAAGCAATACAGAAGCTGACATTCACAGAGCACCTCTTTAAGCTGAAAGTGAAAGAAGAGATGTACAATGATGAGCAGCGGTTGAAATCGACAGTGGTTAGAGTAGATCGCATTGACTGGGTTGCAGAGAGTAAGCTCATGATAGATTCGATTACAAAGCTTAACCGAGGAGAAGCTATTGATGTCCCAATTGGTAGTGGAATCAATGGTGGTAGTACCTATCCATCTGTAACACCTGGATTTGGTGGGTCATTATATGGTACTAGTACTACTAGTGCAGGCATGGAAGGAGGGTTAAGCCGGGATAGTGGATATGGCATGAGTGGTGGTGGATACAGAGATAGTGCTGTTGGCACTGGTGCCAGTGGACATGGAGGGAGTGGTTTTGCTACTGCTGCTGGGGGATATGGGGCACCTTATGCTAGGAATGCAAATGCAAGCAGCTATGGAGGAGGTAGTGTTGGCAGTGGCAGTACTCAGTGCTACCTGTGTAAACAGGAAGGTCACTTTGCAAAAGAATGTCCAAATAACTCTAGTGGAGGTCGAACTGGGTCCACCTATGGTGGCAACAGTGGCTATGGTGGTGCTGGTGGTGGTGGCAGCAGTGGTGGCAGTGTTCAATCAAACAAGTGTTACAAATGTGGGCAAGGTGGCCACTTTGCCAGGGATTGTCCAAGTCAAGGAGGAGGTGGAGGTGGTGGATATGGTGGGAGAGGCTCTGGTGGAGGTAGAGTCCAAGGTGGAGGGGGTGGTTATGAGGGGCAAAGAAATGGGGGCTATGGTGGTGGTTATTGAGTAGGGTTGCCCCCAATGAAGAATGCCCCTGATATGGTGCTAGTTCTTTGTTTTGGAGATCACACTGCCAATAAATGCAATCACAGGGGTTATATCTTATAACACACTGATAGAGATTGAGGTGTAGGAGGCAATGGAAGAGGTGTTGCAGGGGTGTCAGGCAAGTGTGACCAGTGGCACCCACTCAAAACTAGTAGAATTGTTCCTAACTCATTTGTGTCCATATTCAGCAGCTGTCCATTGTGTAGTTGACACAGTTGTAGATCAACAGCTGTACATTTAAACTGTACTTTGCAGGAATTTTTTTCTTTTGGTTAGATTGAATATCAATAGATAAGAAATGGCGTTTCAGAGGTGCTTATTGACAATGCCAAGGGCAGAGCTCAATTTGTGCTTGCAGTTTTCCTGATCGCTGTAACATTCTTCTAGCCATTGTGGCAAATGGAGCAGAGTGTTTAGGTAGAATTTAATGGATGTAGGTTTTTGCTGTCACGATGAACTTCTATACTGGAAAGCTTGTTGTCACATAGGATCTTGCAATAGGACAACAATTGTACTTTATTTGTCAACATTGTTTGCAAAAAGGGTGATGCTCTGACATTTTATGTTATGCCCACACTCGCCATGAAAGTGTTACCTTCAAAGTGTCAATGTCGAGATTTCTCTGCAATCTCAATAATATAGGTGTAGCACCATAGCTTGCACCATGTAATACATTTATGAGCTCTTAATTTTACTCACATGTATATGCTTGGGATACATTCTGGATGTTACAAACTCTGTTGGTCAAGTGTCGTGGAAGAAATGCAACTTGAAATCATGCTAGCAATTGCTGTGTGAGTATAATTATTCTCAATACTTTATGTAGTTCATCAATGAGGTTGTGTTTTGTATTCATTCAAACTTGTATTATGCATCACTCTAGATTATGATTTAAGCTTTAAAGTAAGGAAAATATGTTTGTTTTTAGTGGTATGATCACAAGTATGTATTCACAAGGATGAGGCCAACACGACAAGTTTCCTGACCAGGAAGCTGCAGCTAGGTGGTTGACAGTCTGAAGTTCAATAAGCACGGACACACAAGCTTTTGAAGAATGCAAACAAGGCAATCCCATGTTACAATGACCATTGAATGTTCAAAAGGTGACTTAATATACCTAAGAATGATATAACTAGTTTTATGCCAACTCTTTTTTATGATCTTCAATTTTCCTTGAAGAGCATGAATTTGTAAGAACTAAAGTTGGATTATCAAGCTTACTTTTCATTAACAAAATGTTCATTAAATAGATTTGACAAGGAACCCACTTATTGAAAAAAGTGTGAAGATTGTTTCAACTTCAAACTGTGACAAACTTGACTTCACATACATATACCTTCCAGAGACTCGAGTTCATGGAAAAATTGAAGCAACTCAAATGTTTCTTACACACTAACACAAAGTTACGACTACAATTTTCCACTTAGATAAGTAAGGAATGCTATAATTTTTTAGGTAATGTAAATTGATACAAGACTAGAAACTGAAGACGAAACACTATCAAATCTAAGGAGCAAGATTTGTTCTTCATCTTGGACAAAACCAATGGCTTTCGGTTTCCATTCATTCAAGATTCTATGCACCAACCTAGGCTTTTTCTTGTGTATGGAATAAAATGTTAGCACCATGATCAATGGTTTCTTGAAGAAATGAACAATTCAAAAAGGGTCCTCAACTTAAGTACCTCTAGAAAAAGACTAATAATCCAAATTAATCTTTGAAACATGTTTGCATGAGCTGAAAAGAATGAGACTAAAGTGGGGAATACTAATATTTGGAGTGTGGAACATCACAATCATATTCAAAACCTTTTGGACTTCCAAGAGACTCAAGCCCTTTGTAATATCTTTATAATTCAAAGTCTTGACTTAAAATTTTTGTGCACTTCCAAGATACTAGGAGAGGAGATCAAAATCTTAGATAATAATTGAAGGAAGGCCTTCCATGATGATGAGAGGGAGGTTCAAAATATATGAAAGATCTATCTTATTCATTTTAGAGGAAATTTTGTTTGAATAATTAAATCCATACTTAGAAACAAAAATTTAGAAGGTTCGATTATTATACAACAATAGTTTATGAATGGATTCAAGACATTGACAGCTTACAAAGTTGATCAATTCAAATGCACCAATAGGTTTGTCAAATGGAATTAGTTGTAAACTTGTCTATGTAGGGAATAATTTGTGAAAATCACTCCTTGTATATTTTAAGAATCACATAAGATAAAAGGGCATTTTTAAATATGTTATGAAATAATAATATGTTTTTAAGTTTTTTTTAAATACTATAGGTCTATTTCAAATATGTTCTCATAATGCATTATAGGCACCTTTTATATGTATATATTATTTATTTATTTATTTCAATAAGTTGCACCCTATAATTTCTTGCATGCCATTTGCAATAAAATGGAAGCAATTCCCCTAGGGGAAGGAATGAAATCTTAAAATCATGGGTGCACACTCATTTTATCCTCATGACTAAAACTAGGGTGTAAAACCTTTGGGTTGATCAAGACAAATGACAACCACTCTTATACCACTCATATAACTTACTTTCAATGAATTCATGAAGAACAACTCACATTGAAAAGAATCCATGATAAATTGTTTCAAATGTTCAAAGGGGATTAGATTTGCTTTGACTCACATTGAACACCACAAATGTTATATTGTTTCAACTGTGCAAGGTCCATGTGGGACTAATAATGCTTTGAGCCTCAACCATATTGAAAAGATAAAAATGTGTTTCAAACTTCAACCCATGCTGAAAAGACAAATGGTAGATGGAAAATAGTTTTTTCCCAAAAACTTTAAAGGATAGAATACTTAGGTGGAAAAAAAAATCGGTTCTATCATGAAAGTAAACTTGACAAAACAAACATAGTGGTAGGTAAGTTACTTGATAAAGATTCATAAACAAAAAAGTTTTTTAGATTCTAAACTACTAGCAAAGAAAACTCAAGTTTACATTAATTATAGTAATAAGGTTTGTCAATATGGTAGTGAATATTCAAACCTACACACAAACCACACATTAAATATATAAGGCTACTATAGAGCCAAAGTTATCACAAATGCATTCTCTAGTAGTATGATTTTGCAAAGTATGATCAAATTTTCATTAATTTTTTAAAATATACTATTATAATTAAAGGGACTTAAAACTACAATAGAATGTATTCCATAGCTAAGTAATTAGGTACTACTATAATGTCAAAATAAACTAGCACACATGTGCTCTAATGAAAGGTGCACATGTTTTTCCAAATTCTTATCATTTTTAAAAGAAAAATGCAATACAAACTAATTTTAAATACTATTAAGACCTCCACACCACATTCAAACCTTTCTCACTTGAACTCTCCAATATTTTCAAATTCAAAAATAGCCCTTCAAAAGTAATTTGAGGTGACCTTACATATCTCCTAAAAAAATGGCAACCACATGCATCACAATTATTTAAACATCCTTCCAAATCAACCAAAATCCTAAACATTAAATGATTTACATCACAAATGTAGCATTGCACAACTCAGTAATGGAAATCATGTAAAATTCGTTCATTCATAATTTGTATGTTTCACACACTGATAATGTACATTGAAAACACATTTGATGCACAAATTTGTAGGAAGCTAAGAAATTCATTTGACATTCATTCATTTATAGGTTCATATTTTATTTTTCAACACGTTTATCTATGTGTCAAATGTGTTTCAACATATGACATTTGTGTGTAAAATGTACAAACCTATGAATGAACGAACTTCACACAATTTTCATTATTAATTCATCCCATGTTAAATTTGTGATGTAACTCATTCTTCTAAAACACTAATTAAAATAATGAAAACAACTCAATTCCTTTGGTTAAAACAATAGACTAGGTAATGGGTTTTCAACCATTCCTACTTACTATCAATAATTCAAAATTACCAAATTTCCATAATAAATAATTTAAATAATTTAAAAATTATAATTCTTACATTAACAACATATTGTCACAAATGTCCAAGGGTATCATAAATCTAAAAATGCCTCACCTCACATTTAAAATATTGATAAATTAAATTACTTCAAATGTCCAAAGGGAAATAAGGACTATGAATGTTTTTGCCAAGGTTATCATATGAAACAATTTTAATTGAAAATTATCACACATGCTTACAAAGTAGACCTTTTGTCCTTGACATATGCCATGAGCCTTTGTGTGATTGAAAATTTGTCATGAAGTTTTTTTAACTCCATAATCATGACATTGCCATTTGTATCACTTGCCTCAAATTCAACAACATGTTTGGGCTCCCAATTAATTAACAATAATTGCAAAAACAACATGGGCCCCTTTCAACATCCAAAGATTAAAAGTGAACGTGGTTGACAAACACTTGGCTAAGATAGGTTGCACACATTTTGTCAAGGTCTTATTCACCAATGCAAAAACTTTATTCAACAAAAACTTTCCTAAATGGGAACACCACTATTGGGTGCAAATAGTATGCAAATTTGTGGAACCAAATAGACTTAATAGGCTTTTAAAATAGAAAACCTTTAATCACCAACATGATACTCTCCAAGATCCCCTTGTGCACCCCATGGTCATTTGGGGATGGATTTTGTAAAAGAGAAAAACTTGAAGATAACACTTGGGGTTAAATTCTACCATTTACTAACTAGTTCTTACCCAAGAGGACTTTGGGATGAGAATTTGCCTCTTTTGCATACACTTACATAAACCTTTCAATTATAGCTCCACATGTTTCTTAATGGTTGTTATGCCATTAACTTTGTAGTAGGCCTTTGTAACACCTAGTGCGTAAAGCTAAAATATTTCAATTGATCATGTCATTGTGACAAATTAAGCATTTGAACTCTTATTTAAATCAATAGGTTGGTTATTGTTCACCTCAAGAAGGCCCATATGGGTGAATTTATGTTATGAGGCTTCCAAGCCTTTGCTTGCTTCCTTAAACTTTCCCAAAACACTTCTTGCACAACAATTTCATCACTACCACTATCGACAACATTTTAAAAAGTGTCTTTTATATTTTGCACCTTGGTTCAATATGTCCCCAAATTACTAACCCAACCATTAGCCTAGGCCAAAAATGGTGATGAACAATTTTGGAAATAGAAATTTCGTGCCGCCAATGGGAAGGTTCAACATGCACTCATGATGGGCCCTGGTTTTTTCTTTCTAGGGGGGTTTGGGGGAGTTATTTTTTGTTATTCTTCCTTGTTCAATCTATGCCCCTCCCATTAGCCCAGGCCAAAAATGGTGACCAACAATTTTGGAAATCAAAAATCACTATGAAAAATTGTGTATGTTGAAACCACACCACCCTACAACTAAAATTCAAAAAATAATTCATATATAACTATTATGCAACTATCCCCTTAGAAATATGATGTATTATTAAATAAATGGCCATGTCAAAAAATCAATTAGTTGTATTATAATTGCAGGTGAGTTGAAAATGGGTCTTTTATATGGTAATATACACATCCTACATACATAAATAGTCAACCATGTTTGATTTTTTCAATAGTTACATTGTAGTTGCATGTGGCAACTACTTTAAAACTATTGTAAATGTGTCACTAAAGTAACAACTATGTTACAACTAATGTACAATGTACATACATGTGATAATGCCACATGTTCACATCTCTAACACCCATTATGGGATACATTTGCAACTAGTTTTCGATTATAATTCCCATTGATACAATTAGTATGGCATTAGAACGCCACTACTAAAATATTGTTATTCAATTATGTTATGACTATAATAAAACTACTTATAATTTAATAAGGATACATATTCATCAATTATTTATATCTTCATCGTATGTGTTTCATTTTGAGTGATTTAAAATGTTATGGGAATGTTACTTCAAGTTCTAGAAATCATCTTTGAACTGGAAAGGAAAATGAATATTGAAAAAATAACAAGAAAATAAATAAGCTTTCCAATTTACAAAACACTTTTTTTTCTTTTTTTTTTCCTCTTTGGACCCCCCCTACTTTCAAACCTCATAACTCTCTTATTTCTTATTCATTTTAAACAATTTAAAATGTTATAGGAATGTCACCTAAAGTTTTACAAATTGTATTTAAACTCTAATAACAACATAAGAACATATAAGGAATTTTGTGGGTGTTTGGGAACTAGCCTTTGTAACATTTGACGGTTTGTTTTTTTTGAGTTTTTGACCCCTTTTACTTTGAGGGGCCATAACTTTCTCAAATATATTCCATTTTTTATGATTTTTGGTGCACCAAATGTGCCAATAGAAGGGGTTCAAATTTTGTTTAAATAAAAAAAAACAATGGAACTTTCCCCTTGGATTTGGCCCACCTTGAACGCTTAAATGTTATAGTTACAACTCAATTGCAACTAATGAACAACTAAAAGATTTAATCCATATACTTTGTCTTCAAATCCCATGTTACAAACTATATAGGCTTGTTTTCTTATATTCTCACATTAAAATACACATGTCATTTTGGGATGAACTTAGAAAAGGTTAACCTAAAGGCAAAACACAAAATATAAAATAAAATTTCATGGTTATTCTTTAGTGCACTTAATTTTTTGCTTTCCTACCTACTTACTTACCTAGGTAAATAAATAGGTCTTGCTTTTCTACCTACCTTTGTAAGTAGGTAGGTAATGAGGTCCTAGGTAAATACATAGGTATGTAAATCTTAAGACCTACCAACTTACCTACCTATGGTTATGTACGACCTAATTAACTATTAAAATATTATTTTTATTTTTATTTATTTTTTGATATACAATTAATATGCCATGTGGCAATTTTTCAATTGTGCCATGTGTCATAATTTCAAACCATCATTAACAATCATAATGGACAATGCAAATCAATATTTCAAATAATAATATTTTTTATGTCCAAAAATCTTCATAATGCCACATGTTAGATTTTAATATATGGATGACAATTAATGACATTAGTATGACATCATGGGTGTAGTTATAATGGAGCTACATAATAGTTAAAAATGAATTGTTTTGACTAAGTTGCAATGGAGTTGTAATAAATTGCATTGTATATATGGTGAACCAATTTTGCAATTCATGCAACTTGTTCGAAGTAACACTCATCATGTATAAATACAATGAGTTGCAAGTGTTTTTTGCAACTCAAAAATTGAGTTGCGAAGCTTATTACAAAACACCTTTTTTTCTCATAGTGAATACATGTAACCAATGGGTAGATTAAAGCATGCATTCAAAGTGCTTTAATTTTTTCCTTTAAGTTTTGGGTGGGGGTGGGGGAAGGATTTTTTTCATTTTTCCTTTGTTCCCAACATGTTCCCTTCAAATTCCCAATGGGTTCCCATCAAGTTCCCAATATGTTCCTTAAGTTCCCAATGTGTTTTTCAAGGGTGTTCCCAATAGCACCTCATTTTAATCCCATATGTTTTGGCCAAAGTCCTCCCCTTCTCACCTATATAGGTGGGCCAAAGGGGTAGGCACTCCATTTTTCAATAAAATCTTCTATTTTGGAGGAATCTCCATAGTTTCAATTTTTTCTTGCAATGGGCCGATCAAAATAACTCAATGCAAAAATACAAGAAAAAGGGGTTGGACTTCTAAGGCACCCCCAACTAATTAATATCAATCACACTATATTATATTATTATATCTTGCCAAGCCCACAAAAACACCACACAAGTTATTAGTGATCAGTTTGACTTGCACATTAACACTAACATTTGAAGTTGAAGGTTCCATGAAAGCGACAACAAACAATCATGAAAGAAGAAAGTAAAGAATCTTGAACAAAAGCACAAAGAAAATAAAAACACCCAATGACAACATCAAACAACAAGGTGACAGAGGAAATAGGTGAAAGAAAGTTAGGCCAATTGGGGATAAATGAAATGAGAATTTGGATTACAACAAAAAAAATTTTAATGGCCAAATTTCAACTTGAAAAATATGATTTTGACCTATGCAAAGAATTTTCCATGAAAAATGGCCCAAATTTTCCAAATTACCAAAGATAAAAATCCAAATTGCTATATTTTTATGATAAGGTCCAATAGGTAGCTAAAAATGTAATTAAAGATATTTTTTTCCCAAAAAAATCTAGTATGTAGCACAATTTGGCTAAATTATTTCCTAAATGATTGTTATTTTTGTTGCATCACAATCTTTTAAAAAATTGTTTCCAACTAACCAAGTTGGAGACTAGTAATTGTGGAATCCAAATTTCAACAAATTATCATAAAGAAAACATGTAAAAGTTGTATAAGATAACTTCAAATAAATGACAAGAAGAAAAACAAGCCACAAGTTAGAACAAAGGTTTCAAGAAAAAGACAATGAAACAACTTTGTTCATTGAAAAACAATTCTCACCTTTGTTTAGGTCAAACTCAATTGCAATTTCCATACATGAATAAAAGTTAAAAGGAAGTCACCAACATAGAAAATCCTCCTTCACAATGTTGTAAAATTGCATCAAGAACAAATCCAAGGAAAAAAGGTGTAGAAATGCACCTATTGACTATTGACTTTCACTTTCTCCATCACATTTAAATGCAACAAATGTGAAAAAACCTACACCACAATTGAATGATTTTCAAAAATGTAACAATTTAGGTTTTGAGCAAACAACCTTCGTTGATTTTTGGGGTCATGGTGGAAGCAAGCCCAAATACAAGGAATTATTTCATGTTGAATTAGAATAAAGGTGGGTATTAGGAATTTGAAATTTGCCAAGGTGGGGTCAAAATGGTTATTTGACAAATTGATTCCTACATGTTATATATTTATATAGTTGATAAAAAAAACTAGCCGAAATTTGGTCGAATCAAATATTTGCCCAACATTTGAATGAACCAACACCCACTAGCATACCATCCACTAAATGTCCATTATGATTTGATTGTGAATATATACCAAGGTGAAACCATATATTAATTCATTTGACTTCCGTAACCCACAATCAAATGTGCAAAATAATTAATTTTAGAGGTAACTTCGACATTCTAAAATTAAAAACATTATCATCAAAACATATTAAAAAAATGTGTAATATTAATATAATTTTTGACATGAAAACATGAAAAACAAAACACTAGTTACAAGTCCTATGGTCCTATCTTTGTGAATGTACCCATTTATCAACCATCTTCATTCCTATGATTAATGACAAGGTCATCAATCGATCAACCTACTTACATGAAGTCCACAATGGGATTGGAGCAAGGCCCACAACAATGCAAGTGATTATTTGATTTTATGAATTTTTTTCTTACCACTTAACATGCAAATCAGAATAGAAAGCCATTAATGTGATGATCTTAATGTTTAACTAAAAGAACTCAAGAATATGACACAAGTTTTCATGTATTATTGTTACATGTTATTGGCAAGTTCTATGTGCCCTATTTCGGCCACAACTCCATTTGTGCAAACTTGTTCAACATGCCATCTTATAAATATCATATGACAAGATGATGGCATGTTTTTTTATTTTGCTTGTAATATCACAACACCTTGTGTTTTGGATGTCAATGTGAAAGGTCGGATTGTGCCTAATGAAGGGAGCTTATCACATGTTCATGTCACTATGAAAAAAATTTCAATTCAGCCTTTGATTGGTTTAAATGAGGTGACGTTGTTATCCATGCATTCGGAAAACAAATTGATTGTTGTCCATTTGCTGAAGGCCATTTGAATTCATGGTTCATTGTCCCTCACCGTAATCAATGATTTCACTAGTTTTCATGAACATATTAGAGATTGAGACATAAGTTTTATTGCATAAATTTTTAGTTAAATCAGCTATTTTGTTCAATTTTTTCAATAAATAATTTTTTTGGTGAATCATCACATCCATGTTCATATGTGTACAAATCAACATACATGTACATGTTTTATTCAATTGGGTTTTTTAGTAAGCTTAATTCCTAACCATATTGTTGTAAATATTTATAAATCAATGTACATGTATATCATTCAAACTTTATGTTAACCTTGTTTTGAAAACATAATATATACATTGCAATTTACCATTTAAAAATATATTTTATATTTACTTGAAGTAGATTTCTTGGAATGTAACCAAAAATATGAATAGTATAAATGAAACACTTTTTACTATCGGACTCCATAGGGTATCAAGCTATCCATACAAAGTTGGGGATTATCTTTTTGATTCAGTTAGTTATTTGAAACAATTATTAATCTCATTAATCGATCTTAAGAGAGTAGTACAATGTCTTTGACATGCTTTAAATATAAACAATCCTAGAGTTTTACACTATTACAATGATGATTTTAGCCAAGACACATTAATGACACTACACCAAATTAGTTCACCTTATGAATACCTTCAAAGAATGGGTTTAAGTGCTTTAGAAGGTGGTCTTTGGGCCGATTTCACAATTTTATTTTGGTTGGCGCAATTTGTGAAGTCCACCATTGAATCATGGTCAACAAGAATAAATAGACCATATATTACCGTTGGAGAAGAATCTGCAAAAATGAATGAAAATTTTATATTGGTATAACATGAAAGGATATATGGCCATTTTGAGCCAGTCATAGACATTTTACATTTTAATCTATCATCAATACACTCATTGTGGAAACATGATCATGAAAACAATAAATCATCATTGCATGAAGATATCAAAACTTGTAGTAATGTATTAAAAAAAGAAAAATACAACATGTCCAAACGTTAAATGTTTTTGAAATGAAAAAAACAATGACATCATCTAGGTTTTGATGGACATTTGAAGAGAACAAAAACTTACAACAAATCCTCAATGATCATAAAAAATTGGATTTGAAAAAAATTGTTAAATTATTTTGTGATATCCCTCCCTATTTAATGTAACCGTTTAAGAAGTACATAGACATGCTCAATATATGCACAAAAAGCTTGTGTACCCCCTTGAACACCATTCTCACAAAGTTATTTATCAAAAAAATCATAACCATTGTTCTAATAATTTTTCACAATTTGAATTTTGTCATATGCAAGAAAACATTGATGCCACACAACATGAATTTTCTTTCATAAATCCATTGGGTTATAATGATAACCCAACCCAATTAGTAATGTGAAATATTCATTTTTTAAGTGGACAAAAATGCATGATAAGATACTTACATCCATGCTTGTGACCCATAAATATGTTGCATTGAAGTCAAAATTTTCCCAATTGTACAACACATTAATCGTCATTTAAGATATTTAAAAAATAAAGTGTATGATAACATCCATGGCAAAAAAAATTCTAACCACACCAAAAAAAATTTGGATATTTGTGAAACTTTGAAAGGTGTAGTCCTACTAACATGTACCAAAAGTAGTCATAACCATTGCTTAATTTTTTGAATTTTGCATTGTAAAATAATAATAATAAATAAATAAAATCATTTTTTATAAAAAAATTATTGTGAATACATTATGTACATGTCATAAAAATTTGGAATCAATCTAATGAGTGAAATATATATATAAGGACTTTTAACCTCTTGTAACCACTACTTAAAGTAGTTTTGACATTAAAAGAAAATTTTGAAAATAATTTTTAATGACATATTTTTTGATATTTTTAAATATACACCTTAACATAATAATATATATTTTAAATTTTTTTTAAAAATCTTGAAAGATGTATTTAAAATATTCCAAAAAGATTATAGGAATAAAATAATGGTTTAAGGGGGCACGTGTGGCTCCTAATAGAGTGGTTGGACCTTGAACATAAAATCTTCACATAGGTTTAATGCAATTTACCATTACCACCTATAAACTATAAATTAAATAATAGTTTGCATTGCAATAAACATGATGTATTGTCCATCAATTCAAAAATTGTTGATAATATGATGATAGGTGATTCAATGTTCGTTGAAATGTTCCAACAAAAACTAAATGATGTTCCAATTTCACCTTGCATGTCTTGTCATTGATTTTTTGGTTCAAAAAATAAGCCATTCATCTTATGAGAACAATGTATATGAACTATTTACCATATATATCTTCTTTATTTAATGTAAACCTAGAAAATATCACTAGTTTAATGATTTGCAGCAATTGCAAAAGATACTTAAATGGAAAAGATCTTCCAAAAATTTTGGTATCCACAATTTTTTTTAATACTCATATTCCATTTATAGCAATATTTTTTGAATTAGAAGAAAGACTTGTTGTTCCAAAACAAGTATTTGCACAAATTTATCAAGTTCAAGGATATGGGCAATTCAAAATGCATGGGAGTGCGATCAATGTTCCTTGAAACCAAAATATAATTCAATTAATTTTACCACAATTGCTTGACAATGAAGTAACAATTGGTTTAATTATCAAAAGAAAGAGTTTTAATATAGATCCCCTTACACATCTAGTAACATTTGGCCAAATCAAGTTATTTATGCATTAAAAGATCTTCTTAAAACTCTTTTATATGAAGATGTTAACATATCAATACGACCATTATGGTTAAACATGTTTAATTTATCAAAATAACAAAAAGACAATAACTTTCGTAACAATATGGATTATAATACAACATTGCCATGCCAAACAAATAATTTTAAAGAAGTCTTCGATGATGTTACAACAAATAGTTTGAACCAAAACTTTTTAACATCAAATCAAATTGATGATGAAATCCTCTCAATAACACCAAGCCAAGACTATAAACCTCTTGGCCTTTTTCATGATCAACATGGTGAAGAATTCAATTATCCAACTTTGTTTTTTGGAAACCATCATGTTCAATGTATCCCATCACACTACACATATCAAGAGATTACCAAATGGGAATTGATGCATAAGGATCACAAATTTGCTAGACATATTCCAAACTTATTTTTTAAGGTGGTTAAAATTTTATACAAGCAATACGTACAAACATCATGTTGGATATGGATCCACAAAGGGAAACTTCATGGTCATGATTTCACTGCTGAACAAGTAACAAAAAAACCAATTTTAAATAAATTTTTATGATCAAACATTGGTTATCATGACTTATTTCAATTACTATCTTCACCAAACTATTTATAAAACTTAAGAACACATGTATTTGCCATGATATGACAAATAGGTCCACCAACTTTTTTTGGTGACTTTTACAAGTGTTGAAAGTAGGTGGAAACCATTACTACAAGCCTTATATCATCCTAACAAAGGTTTCATTGGTGTCGTTGATGACTTCAACAAATTTGACTCAAAGGATATAACACATTTAGTGAGAGTTGACTTTGTAGCTTGTGCATGATATTACAACCACCAAATGGCTGCATTTAGAGATTTATGTAAAAAAGACTCATTAATATTTGGTGTTGTATAAGACTTTTATTATATAACAAAATTCCAAAACAAGGGAAGTGAACATGACCACGATATGTTATGGATTCAAAATGCACCAATTTATGGTGTACATGATAACCATGAAATTGTAACTTTTGTTTACAAATATATATCATATGATGTATGTTTATTTCCAAAAGACCTGCAAGACTCACAAACACATTGCACAAATGCACATGTTGAAAAAAAACATCAAGTTGTGTGTCATTTCCATTATCATCTTCCACCTTTGCCTTATACAAAAATTTTGGAACCTTTTGATCAATCATTTACACGTGAAGAAATCACAAAAGATCTTACCAAAAATTGCCAAGAAAATTTCACAACATTATCAAAACTTGAAATGAATAATCCAATGTCTTTCAATCAATTTTTAGATAAATTAAATATTTATTTCACAACATATATAGAAGCATTAAAAAATCATAAAAAAATGCCCACATTATTTTTTTCTTAAAAATGTAAAAGATGTTCAAACAAATGTTTTTGGCATAAAAGTTGGCCCACTTTGGGGTGCAAAAACTGATGTGAAATTCATTTTGGACTTTTATGTAATAGCTAATTATTACACGTCATATGTTACAAAGGTAGATAAAACAATCACAAAAGAATTTTGAACCATTATTGATTATTGCCAACATGAAAACACATATGCAATAGGTAGAATAAATAAAATTAAGTGTTGCATTCTTGAATGCACAATAGATGTCTACACAACTTGTAGTTTACATAGTGTTTTCTATTCCTTTGTACCATTGATCACACAAATGTCTTTTCATAAACACATCCCCACATCTAAATGAACATTTATATTGAAATCAAATAAACAACTACAAAACCTCCCTCTTGAATCTAATTAAAGACATTAAATTGCTTTCAATCATTAACAAGCACATGAGTCGTACATCATCATATATAAATTTGTCTTTGAGTGAATTTGCTACATATTATTCTTTTGCAAACAAAAAAAAAAGAAAACATCATAAACCTCAAATTATTCATTTTGTTCATTATAACAAACATAAAGACTCATAAAATAACTATCAATAACAACTTTTGCTCTTTATCCATTTATAAACTCATAAGATTTTCAACTAAATGGTGATCCCACACAACATTGTTCATAAAATTATTATTGATAACAACTTTGGTTCTTTCATCCATTTATAGACTCAAAAGATTTTCAATTAAATTGTCATCGCACATGGCATTCTGCATATATGACCCATGAAAAAACAATCATACAAACAAGATTAATGTTGATATATCAATTTCCAAATTTGAAAAAAACTTAAACAAATGGTCTTGCTTAGAAACTAAAACTCATGATTTAGTTTGTGTCACAATGAAAACATATGGATAGACAAATTTCTTTTTATATAGGATCAAACAACATCAACACCAATTACAAATAATTACAATGTTGAAGCTTATGATATAACACTAGACACACATATTCAACCACAAACAATTTTATCTACTATTCCAAACACCTTTGAAATAAATAATGATATTGTTATAAATAAAGGAATTTTATTTTCTTGTTCAAAAACTAAATTTAGATCAATGAGAAATCTTTGATGATTGCATATAACTTAAAAGGACACAACCTAATAAACCAATTCATTGTGCTTGACATGTGGAGCTAGTATTGGCAAAACATTTACATTACTCTTCATTATACAAGGCTTATTGTGTCATTACAACAAACAATTACATGTTGATCCACTGAAACAAAAAGCACTATTCAAAGCTTACACTAGTCAAACAACCTTCAACATAGATGGCACCACAATCCATTCAACATTAAATATTCCTTTAAATTGCAAACATTTACCATCTTTGACATTTGAACGTTTAGATATTTTATCAAAAACATATAGTGACTTCAATTTATTGGTCCTTGATGAAATATCCTTCATTGGTAATAAAATGTTTTATTTTATAGATTATAAACTTAGAGCCATTAAAAAAACATACCACCATTTTTTTGGTAATTAAGATGTCATTATTACTGGCGACTTGCATCAAGTACCTCTAGTTTGTGACTCTTGGGTCTTTAAACCAAAACAAAATTCCCCAAATTCTTTAGTAGAAAACTTTTGGTTTAATCAAATTCGATGCTATGAATTGCATCAAGTTATGTGACAAATAGATGAATAATTTGTGAACATTTCAAATAGATTTCATACTTCCACACACATTGAAAATGATATATCCATCCTTAATGCAATATGTTTTAAAATGCCCCAAAATGACTTCCAATTCCCCTACTTATATTACACAAATAAAACCACAAACATATAACATACAAGTGGACGAAAATATGTTTTTAATGCAAAAGATCATCATCATGATGCATGACCTTTGCACTTTAAACTACAAGAAGATCCCAACCATATTGTAGGTTTACATTGGCAAATACATCTGAAATTGGGAATGTTTATTGAACTATGTGTTGGAAACTATGCCACACATGATGGACTTTTCAATAGTGTTAATGGTATATTTACATTTGTAACATCATTCCCCAATAATGAATCTTTTATACGGATTCAATTTTTAAACTTAAAAGTAGGTATTAATACATGAGCTAAAAATCGACATTTATATTCAGCAAAACTTGAACACACTTGGACACCTATCCAATCCATCTCCAAAGAAATCCAAATGGGTGCTAATTCAAGCAATTTGATCCCTCGTAACACAATTTCTTGTACAACTTGATGTTGTTTGCACAATTCATAGATTACAAGGTCTCACATTAGATTATGTGGCATTAGACCCAATTGGAACAACACATCATGGTGCTTACATATATAGTATTATCTAAAATTCATACCAAAAAAAACCTATATTTATTGGCTCCCTTGCAAAACAATAATTTCAAGGTCAATTTTTATGTAATGAAAGAAATGCAATAGCTTTGCACAAAAGTTGTATGGAAATTAACAATAACAAGGTTATCACTATTTTGTAAAACACATACCATAATCCAATTATTAAACAATAGGTCTCTGCCACTTCATGCTACTGATATTGACAATGATCACAACCTAAAATCATCTCATATTATATGTTTCAACAAAACAAGACCAAAGTTCAAAATTTTTGACATCGTCCACTCCCTACCACATACAAAAAACTATCAATCACTTATGGTGCATGGTAATATGGGTACCATGTTATTCTACAATAAACATATGAATTTGTATTCAACAAATACCAATGTTTACCTAGGTTTAGAAATAATTACAACAACTTTCAACAACCAATGTCAATGCACAATTCCTATTATTGCTATATACAAAACCCCTACATTACCATTAACATATTTTTCCAATGCCCTAAAACAAACCATGCTCACTCTTCCCCCAAAATTGTCTAACTGTTGTCTTAAGAGAATTCAATGTGAATATGATTAATAACAAAAAATAAAGATACACAAAATTTAACCCAATTCATGTCACAATACAAAATGGTACTTCAATTTCAACAAAGCACTACAATTTATGGTTCACAACTTGATCATGTTTGGCGTAATGCTATTAATTCCCAATGTCTTTCAGGAACAACAAAAGCCTATTGGTCATATCACAAACCTATCTACTTTGCATACAAATTGCTAGCCCATGTCACCAATTTCACTTTACATTAGCTAACAAAACCTTTTTTTTTTAAAACTAGTTTTACCAACTATGGTCAATACTATGCCAATTAGTCCAAATCATAGACTAAATGAACCATCAAGTCTACATTACTGCTTTCACCATGATAAAGCCACAAAATGTTACAAACATATAGGGCAGAGCCCTTTTGTGACAAGCCGCTTGTTATTAGTGTAATCAAAAGTGATTCTAAATGTAAAGTTGTAAGTGAATGAGGCATAAGTGGTTGGGGTCCCCCTCCCAAATCTCCAATTCTGTACCCTAGGGCCAATTTCCAAATTGAAAAAAAATGAATAATGATCTATTTTGAAAAAGAAAATCCTTTTTTCAAATTTAATAATAATAACAATAATAATATTATTATTTCCATGATTACTATGATATTGTCACACAAGTAGTGAAATTATTCAGAGTGTAACCTATGGTAATTATGATGATTTTCAATATGTCAACTTCATATTTTCACACAAAAATGTTTCATTATTTATGAGGATTATTTATGATGAAATTGACATTAGGTAGTGGCTTGCCTCAACTCATTGTCACCACGTTAGGTGCTTGAAACCAAGCAATTCCTCCCATTGAAGAACTTCCCATTCCAGGTCCAAATTGTTAGGAACCAAATTGGACCGATTTTGTGCTAATTTGATGTCCTTTAAATTCTCCCTTTTTCATAATACCTTTGTACATTTTTTGAATCAGGGGTGTGTTTATTCGCCTTGCTTACCAAGGCAAGGATATTGTGTTTAGATTCATTACAGAGTATAGTAGCTTACGGGATTTTGGCCTCTAGGTAATAGTCTATTTTGATAGGAGGATTTTTGAAAGATGATATTTTGGCTTGTGTTGAAGCTTGAAATTAGTTATAGAGTTATAATATCCTGAAGGATTTTGGTTTCTTTTAGAGGAATTTTTGAAGGTTATATTTTTGCATGGTGAAATATTTGAGTTTCCTAATTCTTCTTTTGCCTTAAGACCCTTTGTAATGTAAATGGCAAGGCCACAGTGTGACACAACCCTTGTTAATAAAATTTTGCAGGGAGTTGATGGATTTGGATTCATTTGAAGCAAATTGAATCCTTGAGTTGGACCCAGCCTTGGACCCCAGCTTGTAATCCAATTGATTTTTCCTCCAAAATGGTGCCATGTAAGTTTAGCCTCCATTTGCCACTTTTTGGTCTTGGACCCTCGTCTTTAGACCCACTTTAGATTGGGAGGGGTTTAGGGTACAAATT
>Ga0209611_10002395_pt1 | contig 32979 bp, 28 predicted proteins | sample S1TSphgellanicum_3_FD_187693 | JGI IMG/M metagenome (GOLD analysis project Ga0209611, IMG submission 187693) | Host-associated microbial communities from peat moss isolated from Minnesota, USA - S1T2_Fc - Sphagnum magellanicum MG (SPAdes) (version 2) | ecosystem: Host-associated > Plants > Peat... | reverse complement strand
TATATTGAGGTAACATAAATGATTTTCTACCTTTGGTTTTCATTTTAAAAGAACATGACCAAACTTACATTTAATTTCAATTTCAAAGTTAGTTGGTGATGACCAAACATGATGATTTCACTAGCCACGAAAAATAAATGAAAGACATATAAAGTGTTGAAATAATTTTTACAAGAGTAATTGTCAAATTTATTGATCTTTACCATGCATCCGATAGATGGATGTTCAACTTATGGAGGTGGATTTGGTTGTGGGCCAAATATTGAAGATGTTGGAGGGCATGTTGTAGTTAAGGAATTCATGTTGCATAAAATCAAGTTGACAACATAATCTAGTAGTCTTATTAATAAGAACAACATTAGTTTCATTGTCTTTTTCCAAAGGTTTTAACTTTCAACAACTAATCCTAACACCCTAAATCCTATAAACAACCACCACATAAAGTTTATTTTATTTCTTTGACTCCAAATCCCAACTCTTCCTAAACCCCAAGACCTAAGCCCTTGGGGTTTCACACGTAGATTTATCTACAAGAGAAACTCAAAAAATGATGATGACCCAATAAAAATATTTAAATGGGCACTATTTTTTTAATTCTCAAGTTGTTGCATATGTAAATAAAAGGATTCAATCACATCAAAAACAAATACATGACATTTGTTCCATCTATGCATGCAACAAATGCCTCCTCCCCGCCCCCAAAAAAAAACACCCACTAAGCTTTTCAACACACATGATCAAACAAATAAAAACTAAAAGCATGAAAAGAAAAACAATAAGTGCAAGGATAAAAACTTTATTTACATGGTTGAATCCTTGTGAAAAGCACATACACAACAACAAAGCAATAGTAGTTTCCATTTCTTTAAAACCTTATTGATTAACAAAAGTTGTGAAAATTAATACATACAATTATTTTTAAATTTTTTCACCTATAAACTACCATCACTCTATTTCATTTTCTCTCTCTCTCTCTCTCTCTCTCTCTCTCTCTCTCTCTCTCTCACACACACACACACACACACACACTTTTTCACACACACATAGAATCAAAACATAAAAAAATTCTTCACATTTGTTTTCTCATAATCATAAATTTCACCTTGCACATAGAACCATTATTGCATTATTTACGTGTTTTTAGAGGTTCAAATATATTTGTGTTTTTTTTAATGAATCATGAAATTGTAAAAAATATGAAGATTTTTTTGAATAAAATCCGTTGTTGATGATCTTTAAATTAATTAAAAATAACATTATTAAATCAAAATTATGATTATTGTAAGTTAGGACCCTAAAAGTTGAAAGTTAACATGTCTTTTTCTTTTTAGAAAGGGTCTACATCTAGAAATTTTATTGTAAACAATAAATAACATTACAATTTGTTTCTTTGGAAATTGGGGAAAAAAAATGTGAAACTTTGTATAGAATCCAACAACAATCTTTTGGAAGGATATTAAACAAACATGTGAAAATGTGATGCCTCCTCAACATCTATAAGCTTTCAAAATTTTGGTTAATTAGAGCATACTTTGAAAGAGCCAATTGAATGTGCTCATAATTTATGAAATTTCAATTTGAATCATTTATGAAAAATAGAACCATGCCATTTGGTGAGCCTAACAGTGAATCACATGTATGCCATGTTAATAAAAAAAAGAAATTTATTATAACAAGTGTATTTAAATTTGGTTAATGTTACATCAAATTATGGCACCTCCATTTCAAGGGAAAAAAGAAAGTTGGAACTTGGAATTTGGCTTGGAATTAGTATCCATTCCTAGTTAATCCATCATTCCCACTTATTTCAACTTAACATTTACAATTGATTCCACATCCAACTCCAAGGCAAATTAAAATCACCTCCTCAAGGGGTTATTTTCTTTTCCTACTATTTTGGAACCTCTACCTTAAGGGCTATATTATTTCATATATAACATACATATTTTTTAATTTATGATGTGTGTTTATTGTCACAAACTCCCAAAATCTTATGTACATTACTAGTGGAAAAATTGTCATTTGCAATTATAATAGTTGTAAACAACAATTTTAATTGTAAATGACTAGTTGCAAACAATAGTTTTTCCACTAGTACCTTGCCAAAAGACATTAGATCATAAAATAGAAAAATCAAGCAAATTAATCACCTCCAAGGTCAAGGTTAATATCTCTACATTTATATCACATCTCAAAATACAATACAATTTCATGTATTCAAACATATTACAAGCAAATTCATGTATTAAACATATTTTAACTTCAAATTATTTGCATTATTTGTAAGAATATAACATTTGTGAAATCATTTATGACCAATATGAAAAATATGTTTATCACATCATCAACATGAAAGACATTGAATGGGGTGCTTTTCCAAAGGGTCCAATCTATCACAATACATTGTTCAACCCCAAACAAAAGAAATAACTTTTGCATTATTCATAAAAGTTGCATGATGTTTTTGGGTGGGTGGAAAAGGAAATTATAACCAAATGTCTTCACTAACACATATGTAGATGTAACATTTTGCATCAACTTAAATGACTCAAAATTTATCAAATAATATAAAGATAAAATATGACATCAAAGATATCAATATTGGAAAAATAAATTAAAAATTTTAGTTTAGCATGCAAAGCATTTTTCATTAATTTTTTGTGGTAAAAAATATATGACATAAAATTAAGCTGAATTAACATGGAAAAAAATAACCATCATAGAAATGACATTGCAAAAGAGTTTCACAAAGTTAAAATATTTGATAAAAACAATAGATTAATTCATGGGGACACAATTCAAAAGATTTAATGTCCATCACATGTTACATCAAATATCGAATGCATTTTGCTTCCAAAGACACAATTTCATTTTAGAATTACTAACATTCAAGTTATTGGATCAAGTAGATATGATCAAAGACAATTATGATGTTCATAGGCTCATCATATGAATCAAAAAAACTATAAGACATTATAGAAAAAAAACTTGTATAAAATTTATTTAAATTAATGAAATATATATTTTCCAATATTCAAATCTCCATTACACATCATACATCAATCTTTTTCTCCCAATTTTATTTTTTCCTCATGCTTTCTTACTTGATTTCCTTTCATGTAATCTTCATGATGTTCTAATCTACATAAAAACTTAGGCTACTAAAAAATATTTCATTCAAAAGTGAAAACCGAATAGTAACATCACATTGTAAGTGTATGGGATGTGTTAGCATTACAACTTATACAATCCATTGATTCATATAAGTTGTAAAATGGTTCCATTAGCTTTTTTGAAATTAATAACCTCATAATGTTCCATCTACCTTTACCCACATTTACAAGTTTAAAATTTTCATTGGCATTGGGGGTGTTGGAGTTAGGGGGGGAGGAGAGGAGGTCACAATTGATCCTTGTTGAATAATATTTTGTTGGATATAATTTCTATAATACCATTTGGTTTTTGTCAAATGTTATTTTTTTGAATGTTCAATACTAAAAAATGAAAAAGTCCTTCTAAAATTATAAAACCTTTGAAGAAATTTCCTGATCATATAAATTTATATTGAATCCTAATTATATCAACCTTTTTTAATTGGTGAAAATTTCCAAATTTTCTATTGAATAATTAATATTAAAATATAATTATTATTTAACTTTTCAACTTTTTTGGAAACAACATAATTATTGTCAAAGGTATTAAAAAACTACAAACATTTTTACATCTAAATATCATATATCAAACATCATTTATCAAAACATCAAATTTATCCATTAATATAATTTTGATTCTTCATTATAAATGCAATTATTACAATTAATCAATTATAATGAAGAATCAAACTAACATGGATAAAAACACACAAAAACTATGACAAGTCAAAAGATTGAAAAAACACCAAAAAATGATGAAAAATATTTTTTACTAAAAAAACATAAACAATCAGGATTTAATTAATGCTAAAAGATTAAAAAGACATTGGGAGGAAAACCCCACATTCATAATTACATCAATTTTTTTTCAAATAAAAATTGTAGTTGAAAATGACAAACCCAATTGAAAATTGTTTTTCAACTAAAATATATTATTTGCAACCAAGAACCACTAAAATTGACAAGTTTTTAATTGTAAACATCTGGCACACATCAACACCACAATGATAATCATTTTAAGCCATTTTAAACCACATAAATTAGACCACGTGTCACCTAAACTTAGGCCATAAGGCACTTAAACTAAACCTAGACTTAAGTTAATAGCACTTCAATTAGGTTTAAACACCTAAATTTAGGCTGGACTTAAACTTAGGCCACATGGCACCTAGCTAAAAAATCCTATTTCATTTTGGGTTGAGCCTTTAAGGTCAAGAACCTTTTTTTATTGGTTCATCCTAAATGGCAATTTCATTTTCATGTTTTTGTTTTTTTTTAACATTTATAGTGCACCTTGTTATAAAATTTAAAATTTTGAAATGGAAGACAAAACGATATGAGATAAACATTTTGGTTGCAACCTAGTCATAATTCTTAACTATTAACAATCATTTAACTACCTATCTACCTACTTAAACATTTTCTAATTACCTACATAATTTAACTTACTACCTACTAATTAATTTAACTTATCTATGAATGTAGCCTATGTGTCACCTATGTTAGGCCTAGGGTTAAGCAAGGTGGCACCTATGCTTCAATCACATATGCCACATGGTGCCTAAGCCTAGGACTAAGCAAGGTGGCACCTACGCTTGGACCATTTAAAACACATGGCATATATTTTTAAATCACATATACCACATGGCCCTTAAGCCTAGGACTAAGCAAGGTGCCACCTAGGTTTAAACGACTTAACCCATGTGGCACCTATCCCTAAATCACATATGGCACATGGTGCCTAGGCCTAAGGTTAAGCAAGGTGGCACCTCAGCCTATGCCACCTAAGCCATGTGGCACATATGCCTGGATCACATTTGTCACATAACACCTATGGCTAAGTTAAGTGACACCTAAGCCATTTGGCACCTATGCTTAGATCACATGTCACATAGACTAAACTTAGACTTAAATCACATTGCACCTAAGTTAGGTTTCAACATAGGCTATGTGACACTTAAGCTTAAACCTAGACCTAGGCCATACCATGCGACACTTAAGCCATGTCATGGGGCATTTAAGCTAAGCTTAAACATAGGTCATGTGGCACCTATGTTTAAGCATGGAAGTGATGGATTTTAAGTATTTCACAAATTATGAAAAAATCTTCAAAATTTGCACCAAGAAAATGCTAAAGAATTGTCATACATTTCTTGCAAGTGAATTTTAGCTATTTTACAAATTAATTTTTAAAACCCCCAAAAGAAAGAAAAAGCAAAGATTTTTTTTGTGGCAAGGTTTTTGCTATTCCCCGCTTCCTCCCCCCGAGCCCCCCAAAAAAATGTGTGGAGAAAACCTTGGAAAAACTTGTATTTCAAATGTTAAATGTGTTTTTTGAAAGCAAAAATTGTACACTTTTGTGAAATGAAAATACTAATAGAAGACACAAACAAAATCAAAACACAATCTTCAGTGATCCTTTAAGTCATCCTGTGCATGGATCTCAAATTCACCTTGAAACCTTTATTTTTCTCCAAATGTTGGATGTTCAGAAAGTAAGTAAAACTTTTCAAAAAGTGAGAATCAAGTATTGAAGCAACAATATTAATTGCACATGATTTTAAAATTTTAAAATCTGAAATATAGAAAGAATGCTGGAGTGAAGGCACCCTTAGCAAATTGAGAACTTACTATGAAACTGCAAGTGTGGGTAAAAGCAATTTAACCTCCCATTCTAAGAAAATAGTGCTATCCGTAAAATCACCCTGTCTTCACCATGTCTTTGGGCCTGCTTTCACCCACTATCCCCTCTTTCAGTGGTATCCGCAAAGTAAGGAAATTTTACTAAAACTTAGTATGAAATGCTGAAACTCAGCATTTAATGTTCGAGAGTAATTATAGTACTTGTACAGGTAGGAGCAGTGAAAATATACGTAGCAGCAGTGAAGGCGCTCAGGAAAAAGGAAAGACAGGATGAAGCTCAGTATACCACCAAAATTGGTGAAAAACCTATTTTGGGTCCCAGTTATTTCGTTTTGTAAAATTCTCGTTCCCAGTTACGCACGGGCTGTTCTCGCCCCCTAATCGCGGGACTTTACAGATAACTCTAATGTACCCTTTTTGGTCCTTATTTTTGCAATTCGTACTCAGTTTCAGCCAAATTGGGTGTTCTAGTCTTGGGTTTGGCTAACTTTGTGAATAACTCTTTTGGCACTCTATTAGACAAGTTTTGTGGTTTCTCCCCCAAAAAATATTGAGAAAATTTTGCCAAATTTTTTATAATGCTTAAATTTTATTTAAATAATAATAAATCCAAACCTGGAACTTAGTAAAAAAATATTCAGAAAATTTTGCCCCCAAAAAATATTTTGCTATTTTTTATGGGAATATTTCGCCAAATTTTTTATATTGCTTAAATTTTATTTAAATAACAAATGGTGTCAAATAACAAAAGCTATAGAAAAACTGCAAAATTGTTACATACCTGCCCACCTGCCAATGTTTTTTCCTTCAATAAATTGTGATATTAAAAGATTGACAAATTTTCTCACAAAATTTATTTGAATTTAGGCTAAAAAAACAAAAACTTTGCAATTGTCTTAATGTTGAAAAAATGACAAAATTCATCAAGGAGAAAAAAAAAACACTAGATACATAGCCTACTGGGGTTTTTTGGGGCAATTTTGTGCTATAGTCAAAGTGGCAATGATCGACAAGAAGATTTAACCAAATTTGGCTACAAGCCAAAACATGAGAGTAAAATTTAAAACATCCTTCTATATAATTTTTGGCTACCCTAATTGAACCACGTATAGAAATTATTGTTAAATTTTGATCGAATTATGGCTATTAAATTTTTTAAAAAAAAAGGACATGATTTTATCACCTTTAAAATTAAAAAAAGCATTTTGACTACCTATATTTAAAAATAATATTCATAATAATATTATAATTTCAAAAGTTTAAATTATTTACTTAAAATATTTTTAAATTAATGAAAAAAAAAGAAAAAAGAAAAAAGCCTGATACATACCTTCCTGCCTATACCTACCAAACAGGGGGAAGAAGAGTGGGGCCCCCACCAGTGCACCATCCACTGGATGCCCATTATTACTCAGTTGTGGATGAACCTCAACCAACCGAGTTTAATATCTGGTTTCACCTTGGTAACCAACTCTGAAGGAATTAGGTCTCGTACATAGGTAGGTAAGTAGGTAGGTAGGAAAATAGGTAACTACTAGGCAAGTAGATGGTTTATACATATATGTAAGGGCTATTTTTACTACCTACCTACCTACCTACTTACTATCAACCTGCTTGTGAGTTGTTAGTTGGTAGGTAATTAAAAAAAAAAAAAAAGCAACTGAGCTAACAAACCATGGGTAGCTATGGAACTGAAACACAACAGAAAACTGTTTCCAGACCATTTATCATCCATCCTTCATGGTGCACTGGTGGGTGCTTGGTTCACTGTAGCCGAACAGTGGCAGGTTGGCGAAATGACCGTTGGGCACTGACTGCGGCATGGCAATGACGCCCTCCTCCTCCTTCTTCTTCAGATTGCGTTGTTTTTTCCCTCTTGCGTTCTCTTGCTTTGTTGCTGTTACTGTTGCTTCTTCAACTTCTTGTTCTTCTTTATGTGGCTGTTGTTGTTGTTGTTGTTGTTGTTGTTGTGTGTGCCTAGACATAGTTTCCTGTATACTTTTGATAAACTAGAGTAAAGATCTTCGTCTATGTTTCTCTGATCCAACTGCTGGTTTGCTCAAATTGTTTAGAAGAAGTTTGTGTCCTAAATGGATTGATTGATTGATCACACTTTGCACTGCTCGCTTGCTGGTTCTCTCGTCTTACAAAGTTTGCTGCTGCGCTGCGCCGCCATCCTCTCGGTTGTGTTTCTTGCGCCTGCGGCAGTTTTCAAGGGGTAGCACATCCTCCAGGTACTGTGTTTCTGTCACTCTATGCTTTGCTAAAATTCGAAAGCCCAAATTCCAACGTCGTCTTTTTGTTTCCAGCTCTGTTTTGCCTTTTGCAAACTGCATCCCTAATGCATCTTCTTCTTCGATGGTAATGTGTTCACAGCCATAATGCAGACCAAGAACCACATAATTACTGAATCTCTGCGACTATTTTGTCTTATACATTCAGGGAAGAGAGTTATGGCAGCTAGTTACCGCCATAGGTGAAGAAGATCTGAAGCCTTCCAGTGTTTCTGTGGAGTTTTTCTCTGCTGAAACCCTCATTTATAATTCCTTGGTTTTTGCAACAAGTTTCTGTTCTTTCCTTCTTGAGTCAGTCAGTTTTCTTTTGCATTTTTCACAAGGGTTTATAGTTCACAAATCATGCGTAGATGGTGATGGTTTTATTGCTTTGTTTCATTCCATGTCATGATGTTTGTTGGGTTTCTCTTACCCTTGTTATTATTATTCTTGTCTCAAGTTGAATGGCATTGGCAGTCATCCTGATCTTGTTTCTGTAATTCTTCCACAGAGAGAACAGAAAAAGAATGTCAGGAGGAAGGTATTATCAGTATCATCAATCAGACAATCCTTTTGCACTGTCGGAGAGTGCATCTGAATCATGTGAGGACACTCACCCTCTGCATTACACAAATCCTTTTGATGATGATGAAGAGGGTGAAGCTACATCTGCTGCAACACTTCCTCCTGAGCTTGGGACCCTGAAGGCACCACCCTCTATCCCTAAGGCCATCTATAGGTACTCCGAGTACTTGAAGGAGGAGGAGGAGGAGGAGCACAAGGAGTTCGAGGAAAGGCAAGCTTCTTTGGAGAAGCATATACACAATGAAGACAGTTTACCCTTGGGCATAGATGATGAATTTCCTTCTGCAGCAACAGCTACTGCCCAATCTAAGAACATGGAAGCACCCACATATGTTGAACCAATCTCCAGCTTCTGTGAACATCAGGATGCGGAGGAGCTTGTTACAAGACAAGTTTCTTCAGCAAAGTCTTATTTGACCAGAGATCGTGATTTGTCTTCATGTCCAGTCACTTTTGTCCAAGCCTCCTCGAGGCACCAGAGGCCCAACCACAACACAGAAAGGTGTGATCTCTTGGAAACTGGTAGGTCAGATTGTAAGAGGATTGGAGCTCAAGGACATGAAGAGAATCGAGCAGTGCGTGATTTGCAGGCATATGCAATGCACAAACCACAAGAGACTCTGTCTACTATAAAAAATTGCTTGAGAGTGGCAGAGCAAACCAAGGATGCTGCTGGTGAGACTATGGCACTGCTGCATGCTCAGGGGGACCAGATCCTGCGCACTCATGAAACTGTTGTCAAAGTGGACCAGCACCTCACTGTGGTAATTCTTAGGCATACTTCTGCAACTTTTGTATCTTTGGAATTTGTTGTCTTTTCAGACCAAATGGGGTTCAGGTTCTCAGCCACCTTACAACTTGCAAGTGATTAAAGGTTCCATCCCATAGTGCAGTGTGTCATGAATCCGCACTACCAGCAGGGATCTACTTTCCAACTGCTACTGATATTGTAGGAACACCCAAGGGCAAAACCAATCCTTGGCAGGATCTGGTAACCAGGATATCCCCATCTAGGAGTGTCCACCTCTGGCAAGGTTGAAGAAGACATTCACCCACAAATATTAGTAGACACACAATCCTTTTCTCTGCTTCTTCTGTATTCGTTGTTTCATTCTTGAAGGTTCAGAATATTTTCTCTGGGCTGGTTGTTCTTTGCAGGCAGAAAAAATATTAGGAAGCCTTGGAGGCTTTTTTTCCAGGAAATGGAAGCCCAGGTTAGCATGCAATATCACTGGACCCCTCAACAGTGGAGGTACTATTCTGCTTTTCCACTTCACCTCCACTCTCAAGCTTCCTCTCAACAGATGCAAATTTCATTGGTGCTGTTGTGAGCAAGGTGCTATGACAAAGGCATATGGTGCATGGCTTAGCTTGAAAGCTATTGTGGATGTGCAGGAGATACATTCCAGAGACAAGGTTGTAACGATGCAGAGAGGACAGCATTGGGGCTAAACACCAATGGAAGTGTGAAGTCAGCAGTGGGAAACAAATTCTCAGGCTCCACTGGGTTTGAACAACATGACCAAGTGAAGGTAAGTTTGAAAAGAAGCCTCTGTTGCTTTACATTTTGGTACTGGGAAATAGAGGATTTGGTCAATAACCTGCCTCAAAAAACAAGGAAATAAAAGTCCCATCTCTCAATTGTAAAATCTCCAAGTTGTGTAGAATTAATGAAGCATGAGAAAGAAGTGTCAGCTCATTGTAGAAATTACATTTTCCAAAAATCCTATCTTCCTGCAAACAACCTTTAACAGTCATTGCATGTGATACAGGAGGGGATTTTGAGGGAGGAGGATGCACTGACAGATCTAAGCAATGTACTCGGCCAGCTTAAAGATATGTCTCTACAAATGCACTCTGAAATCTCAAGGTCAGCATTTCTTTCTGATATCTTGAAGGCAAAAACTATCAATCATAATCCTTTTCAAAACTCTCCATCCCAACTGTTTCTTCTTTCCTGAAAGATTAAAAACAATGGGAAGGTTGTGGGGATTGATACAGGCAAAATGAGGGCATTACATACCTTGATGCGGATGTCCATGAGCTCAACTACAGAGTTAAGGGGGCCAATGACAGAGGCAGACAACTACTGCGAAGATGATGATGAGGTCACAAACCATTCAGAACACAACAACACACTACTCGTACTAGTCCTGGAAAATTCTTGACAGACATTCAAATGAAATGTCTGTGTCTAGTTTACCTCATTTATGAATCTTGGAAATTTGTTGATGTGTATGTGTAACACATTTAGATGTCTAGAACTCCATGATGTCAGATATATTTTACTATCTTAGAAATTTAATGATGTTATAACATGAGAGAAATACATGAGAAACCAGCCTTAATTGTCTTTGTTAGAAGAATTTATTGCGGAGATGGGAAATGCATTGGCAAACCCAAGCTTCTTGGTCAGGCCCCCTAGAATGCTGTAATTGCAGGTGCTGTTATCTGCAACCTTTCTATACTGCTGCTAATAAGTAGGATCTCAGTGCAAGAAAGTTCTCTGGCACTGACTGAAATGAGAGTAGTTTGAAAAACCAAACTGGGTTTCCACTTTCCACCTTGATTTAGTGATGCTTGTACATTTGTGTAGTTGATGATGACGACAAACCCTAAACCGATCTTCAGATAATTGGGATTGGTTTAGAGCTCGTCAGATTGTTGAGGCTATTCCATGCATGCTGTTGGAGTATGTGTCACACAAGTCAAAATAAAAGAAACGGACAAAACAAAAACAGTAACTTAAAAAAACTCTTCCCATTTGTATATTAGTCAAAGCGGTTTGGGGCTGAAGGTTTAGCACCCTGTAAGAAGGAAGCAAACCCAGACGAAGGCAAATACTCCAAGCCAAAATTTTGATGCGGAAACGGCTTGAGTACTTTAATGATTTACTCCTACTTTCACTCTGAAGGTTTAAGTTTCTTAATCTGCGTGCTGAGATGTTCCATGCGCACCAACATCGCCGTGACGCGATATAATAGCCAGTACAGGAGGAGCGCTCCCAGTACTAGAACCGCATTGCGCTGGCTTTTGAAGACGAATTTGGCGTTACGATCCTGTTCCGCCACGCTGCAATTTGGACCTCTGCACTCCGGCAAATGCTCGTACTTCCAGTATATCTCCAGGAGTAAGAAAAGAGCAAACGGAACAACGGCTAGTAACGGCTGTAGACTCGTTCTTGCCACGGTGATTAGACCCTTGCGTAGGCCTTGTGTTCCAGGAAGAGTCAGGAGTAGGAGAATGATTGCTTCTGCTGCTGTCACGGCACCTAGAGCTGCCCATTCCAACGCCATCGCAACTGCTCCCGAAGACTTCACACCCCAAATTTCCTCACACAAATTCCAAAACTACTCCTCCAAAATAGATCAAAATTTCCTCTACAAGCAACTCTACAAAATCGCTTCCAAGTCCGATCCCAAATCCACTGAAAACCGATTCTCTTCCCCGCTCTCCCTCTACTGTTCTGTATTGTTGCTTGAAGAAGAAGAAGAAGACGACAATTCAACAATGCTCGTGGAGACAAGTGAGAGCGCCACATACTGGGGGTGTAGCGATAAGTGCGAAAGAGGAAATGGGAAGGGAGGAGTAAACAAGTGTGAAAGAGGGAAATCGGCAGCTGGTGCGCCTGCGCTACCTCTGGAGGCTAACGTGGAGTTCGTGCGATGACATGCACGACTCCCACTAAACCCTAAACCCTAAATCCATCCCTTACAGGCAGGTCTTAGGCCTCCAAAGGCCTCACGATTTTTAAGGGCTGTCTGGCTGCTGAGGGACTCGTCTAGGGGCGTTATATAGGCCCCACACCCACAATTCAGCAAATTAATTATGAGCTTATTATTTATGGCCTTGGATGGGGCGTTAGAGTCGCATCAAGAAATTATTGGAACTATCAGGACCTTATCATGCATAAGAAATCATGGTCATGGATAAGGGGCCATATCACGGGGTAAGGTGTGTGAAGAAACGGTGGAACTATCATGATCATGGATGGGGCCTTATCATGGGGTAAGGTGTGTGAAGAAATGGTGGAACTATCATGGCTGTGGATGGGGCCTTATCATGGGTTAAGGTATGTGAAGAAATTGTGGAACTATCATGGCCATGGATGGGGCCTTATTGTGAAGTAAGATGTGTGAAGAAATTGTGGAACTATCATGGAAAAAGATATTGTGGTTTTCGCCCACAATATGATTGGGTATTATGATTGTAAGCTCCTTACCGCTTAGGGCTAAGGTCCCTTGGATATAGGGAGCTTACCACCATAACAACCTCAATGGGGAGCCTTACCTTCTATTTATAGGTATATAATTGCAAAAAAAAATTAAGTTTAATTTCAAGTTCATACACAATGACATGAATTTTGATTTGTTTGATGACACTTTTTTGGAGATTATTAAACATTGAACAAAAATGACAAATACAATAATCATTTGTGTTTCAACATGTCAAATTTAACTAATAAAATTTGGTTTTATGAACAAAAAAAATTACATCCATTCAAGTTTATATGTACAAAAAAAACTCAAACACACATGGTGGTACACCTATCACGAATGTCAATGCCATGGGGTTCATTCTTTTGAATATTTATTTATGATTTATATTAAATTTATACATAATTCTTAATTTAATTTTAATTCATTTTTAGTTAAATCTTAATTCATTTCTAATTAACTCTTAGTTAAATTCTAATTAAGTTCAAATTAACTTCCAGTCAATTTTGAGTTAAGTCCCAATTAACTCCTAATTAATTCTTAGTTAAGTTTTAATTAACTTTTAGTTAAATCCTAATTAACCTTAATTAACTTCCAGTTGGTTCTTAATTAATTTTAGTTAAATTTTAATCACTCATAGTAGATTTTTAGTTGGGAAAGTTCTCAAGAAGTTTCTTTACTTGATGCACATATAAAAGCTTCCATAAAAACTTCTTTGAACTAAGTCCCCAAAGGGATATAAATAGAAGTAAAACTCTTCATTTTCTTGAGTTTATTTAACACCAATTTTAAACACAATCTTGCACTATAGCCTTGTCATGTTATTTTCATGTTCATGTTTGCATAATAAATATCCATTTTCACATTTCTTTTGCACATTTCATGTTTTTGTTCGTAGTTCTTGTGTTTTTTTTTTGAATCACATGATTTTGTTTCATTCCTTGTTTGAAAGTTAGACTTATACCTTTCCTTTAACTTTTGTTCTTGTGGTTTTTTGTGTCCTTGACAACACCAACCCTACATACTACATATCACCCCCATCCCCATGAATTTGTTGTTTATCACTCCTCACCATAATTCTCCAAAGTTGTTCCCCATAATTTCACAAGGTCAAGTGGACACCATTTTTTAATTTTTTTTGTAATCTTTCATTTTTTGGATAACATATAGTTTCACACATGTTCACATAAAGGGTTTCATACAGTGTGAGGTCATTTAAAATGTTTTGAAAATTTGAAGGCATCAACCTTGACTGTATTGAGGAGGATGTCAACTATATAAATGTTTGTACAAATAAAACGCCAATCCAAATATGAATTTTGAAACTATTTTTGACATCATGTTTTATAGTTGTTTCAAACAATTTCTTAGAAGTTTTAATTATCTTTAATCTATTCATAAAATAAAATTCAATGTTCAATATGTTAGGTTTTGTATTAAATAGTTCATACATTCATCCAAACACATTCATGGAATGTTATGATTTTTTATATTTCCATCCTTTAGTTGAATTGTTTTACCTAATATCCATGTACATTTTTCTTATTGTATTCAGCAATGTAAGCTTTTGTTTTCTTCTTTATTCATTATTGTTTTCTCAATCTCGTTTTTGCTAAATTCAACATTGTATCAAAATGATGGCAAATGAAAATTTTAATTTATTATAAAGTCAATAGAATTCAAATTTTATCTTAAAATTTAAATGAAATTGACATTCGTACACCCATCTTTTAAAGACAAAACATTTTACACATTCAATCAATATACACAAAAATTATGTTCCATAGGTTTTGTATATTATTATTACAATGCATTCACAAAGTCATGGAACATTTATGTTACAAAATAATGTTTAAATCATAAAACAAAAACATAAAAATAAAAAAGGAAAAGAAATTGGCCATTTAATTTTCATAACATAAGATGAATTTTCAATTTTAAAAAACAAAAAATGATTCACCATGTTTGAAATCAAGGTTTTTGATTTAGGTAATATCACAAAGTTTGATGAAACTTATTTTCATGTTTGGAAATACAACATGAAATTAGCTTCTAAATCTAAAAATTTATTAATAATTGTCAAGGGATTGGAAATTGAACCTATTTTTCCTCCTCTGAGCCCTAATCATTTACCAATTACATGACCCAATAGTATAAAAAAAATCCAACAAAAAGATACATGTGCATTAACAATTATTATAAATTGTTTAGACAATAATCAAGTTTCACGCATTAATTCTTGTAATACATTTGAAGAAGCATGGGATGAACTTTAATGATTGTTTGAAGTACAAGATTATGTGATCAAAATGTATTTAATGGAATGGGTAGCATTGCTAAAGTTGAAGGAAAACAAAATTGTAATGAAACACATGCACAATTTCAAAAGTGTTTTGAATTGTTGTTTAAGGCCAAAAACCTAATGAAAGATGAAGATGCAGGGCTCACATTAATGTAAAGCATGCCACCTTCTTATTAGAGATTTTTCATTTCCATAAGAAATCAAACTTTTATTTTATAAACATTGACCATATATTTAATATATGAGGAAACCTTGTTGAAAAGTTTGGACAATAAAGTTATTTGTAAAGGCATGCAAAAATAACATCGAAACCCCTTGTTTGGTCACATAGGGGACGAGATTTTGAAAAACAAGGGAAAAAAATACATTGGGCTTCAATGAAGCATGAAACTCAGTTTAACAACAAATTTGGCGTTAAACTATGTTTACCTTGTCCTTTTTTTTTTTTCTGAATGTTTTCAACCAATCATTGTTTCTGTTATGTGTATTGTAGTTATAAATGTTTTTGAGCCTAGTGCCTTTAATCATGGGTTTCAATATTTCATACCCTTATTTAATAAAATTTCATGAATTTGTAAACAACATCCAAAAGGTGATGAAACATCAAATGAGGGGTGCAATTTAGGCCCAACAAGGCATGACTTTATGGATAACTTTAATAATGTTGAATGATGGCAAGTGGTTCATCAACCTTTGGATTAAAAAAAAGACCTTGGTTTAATAATAATAAACCCCTTTTTTAATTAAAATTTTCAACACCAACAATTTGGCAAACCTACCAATTATCAAAGGGGATACCTTTCAAGACCCCTTTCTTCTAATGGAATATAAGATTCAAACTTGTCTTTCGTGATATGTTTTTATTGGGTTAAAGATATGCAAAAGAATTGTTGTTAAAAATTGACAAATGAAGCAATTGGGGTGTTTCTTAATAATAACCCCAATAAAAAAAATGTTTTACATAACAACGTTGCAAGCACAAACCAATTCCACAAATGATGACTAGATTATTGATTTGAATGTAATAAAGCATATGGCCCATACTTGAATCAAAATCTTATCACATATGAGGATTAATTAAAAGGGCAATTTGCTTATACTATACATGGATCAACCCATGAACTCAAAGTGTTGGAGAAATGAGTGTCATACTTAAAAATCACATAGTGAAAACCATTTCTTATGTATTTCATGTACCAAAGTTGAAATGTAATTATTTTTCTACTAAAGAATTGGATGTAGCTAGAGTAAAATTTTGATTACATGACACACAAGCATATTTGTATAATGTAAATAATGAAATAATTGCCACTTGCACCCTTCAAAAAGACTTATGCACTTTAGGCCAATCACAATATTAAAATGAAAATGATGTAAAACCAAAAGGCAATGGCCATTACATCTAAACAACACAACATCCATATGGCATAGACATTTGGGGCACATAAAGTTTTTTAAAACTACGAGAATTGTTTAATACCCACATGGCTAAACACATTCATTTGAAGAATAATATACAAGAAATTCTCTTTTGTGAATCATGCATTTCATGGAAACAACCAAAATTACCATCCCAAAAAAAGGGTTCAATATCAAACAAATCTAGTGTTGGAACTAATACATTATGGTATAACAGGTATTTTCAACCCAACATTTACTAGTTCCCAATATTTTATCATTTTTATTGATGTCTTTAGTAAATATACACACTAGAAATTGTGTCATTTGTAACCAACTCACTTGTAACTAAATGCAATTGGTTATTGTATGCAACTACAAAAGGTTCCATGTGCAACAACCTTTGAAATATGAACAATCTTTTATCATGTCTTCAACTATGGTGTGACTAGTTGTTCTTGCATCCTTTGAAATGGATGATTTTTATATTTGATTTTGTGCAAATAAGTTATCATATATATGAATAGTCACATAATCAATAGTAACATTACAATTTGTATGATGTAAACATCCTTCATTTAAATATAAAAAAAACATTTTTACTCAGTATCAAAAGTTTGAAATTCAAAAAGATTCAAAAAATTTCAACGTTTATTTATGGTTGCTAAAGAAAATTGATTCCCTATTGACATGTAATTTATGGGTTGTACTTTCCATCTAACTTTCAAAAATATTTCATTGCTCATCGAATTATCAAGTAGCCACTAAAGCAAAGAAAGCATATGTGAATGCACTAAACAAAGCTTTAGATAATGCAATAAACATGTTTAGGGTTTAAGAATTGAAAACTTATTTGGATAAAAATTCCAAGCATACAAATAAGTTATTAAATTTTGACAAATCAATACTTAACCCATAACAACCTTGTTAATTCCTTTGATGCTATCTACAAAGCAAGTAAGTTCCCTAATTGATTTTCAAAAAAATTAAGAATTGACAAGTTATGAATATTGTGATTGATATCATTATTAATAATTAACTATTTTATCAATCACTAACTAGTTAGAAATTATAACCTTACTATTCTTGAAGAAGGATATTCACAAATATAAAATACCATTTAAATACATCAACAAATTTCTCCAAGTGCTTTATGTCAACATAAACACAAATGGAATACTTATGTTCTGTGTTTAGTTATTTCATATCGTGCCATTGTTGCAAAGAAGTGAGTTGCTCATGTTGGTAATTGGATAAATTTGATTGTTATATGTATACCATAACAATAAGATAATTGCCAAAACTATGTATGTATGTAAATAATAACCAACTTAACACCATCTTTATTTGCAAAAGTAATGAAAGTTTCTTTGTAATTTGTAAATTTCAAAAATTACAAATAGTAAAATAAAATGAAGTTTATTGAATCCCATTTCTTCTAAAATGTTTTATTAGTTTTAATTTGAAAAACAATTGTTGTGCAAAAGGGTGTCAATTCAAATATATATGGCATCTAAAATAATTATATATAAATTATATATACATTTGTATAATTATAAGAAGCTTGTCACGGATGCCAATGCTTTGGGGTTTAGTCATTTGAATGTTCATCAGTGATTTGTAATGAACTTGTTTTTAACTTTTAATTTAATTTTAGTTTATTTTTAATTAATCTTCAATTAAATTTTAATTCATTTCTAATTGATTTTTAGTTAAGTTCTAATTGATTTTTAAATAGCTCATAGTTCATTTTTAATTAATTATTAGTTAATTCTTAGTTCACTCTTAATAAAATTTTAATTAAATTTTAATTCAGTTATAATTCACATGGATGGACATGGAGCACAAGAGTGAGGTATTCTAGGGTATTTCAAGCTATTTCTTTCATGAAGAAATTTTTTGGAAAATGGGCCTCGTAGAGATTTGGTCCAACACAATCCATCTTGCAATATTTGGAAGGGAAAGAAAAAAAAATGACAAAAAAAGAAAAGACTTTATGGTATTGTGGGCATGGATTTTGTTACTCTCACTTTTGTAAAATCAAATATTTGGAATTTAAAAAAAAACAAAATTATTCAATTTTATAGTTATAAAAAAATTCCAACATTTTCCCAATATTTCTGTATAAAAAATGACACAAAATGTCACTGATTCCAAGGTATATTTTTGGTTAATTCTTTAATTTAAAAAAGAAGGAAAAATAGGGGCTCAACATAGATTTGGTCCATCTTGCAATATTTACATAATAAAATGGGAAAGAGAAATGAATCGAAAAGAAATTATAGAAAAGAAAAATAGTCGTCTCTCTCACACGTTCAAAACCCTAAAACCCTAAAACCTCGCCTAAACCCTAAAATATTTTGGGAGTGGATTTGCGCGCGTGCTCGTGTGCCCGCGCCTGCGCTTTTGTGTCTCTGTTTTCCTGCACAATTTGATCACTTGTTGTGTTTTGTGAAGTTCAGATCTGCGAGACTCTATCGTAGTCCCGCTTGTTCTTTCTTTCTCTCTCTGTTGTGCTAGACCTTCAATTTGCGCTTCTGAACCTAAAAGCTAGTGAACCCGGGAAGGGGGAATTGGGAACTAGAAGATGTGTTGCGACTTGCTGCAGCAGTGAGCCGTGGCAGTTACCTGCGTGTTCAATCTGTTCACAGCGAGAGAGAATCGTACACATCTGGTTTTGTTGTGCGGTCTCATTTAGAGAGAGGAAGAAAGTCAGTGAGAGCTTGGAAGGTTGGCGCAGACAGAGAGAGGGAGGCAGATAGATTTAGAGGAGAAGAAGAGTAAAAGAATATGGGCAAGAAGCAGAAGAAGCCCGGGAAGGGTAAGGAGAAGACGGAGCGCAAGACGGCCAAAGCCGTAGAGAAGAGAGCCCGCCGAGACGACAAGAAGCTATCAGAGGAAGATGACATTGACGCTATTTTGGTACTCATTTACTCATTGCTTCGCGAGTTTGTATTCGCGTCGTGATTTTTCAGGTGCCATTGGCCAAGTATCCTGAAATTTTCAAGCTCTCTACGGCGAGCTTTCGCTAGATTTGAAGTAGCAAGAAACCCTAAAACTCTCCCTGTATCTCTTTGCAAAAGACATGGGAGAGTTTTATGGTTTTATGGTTTTTTCAGTTTTAGGGTTGTCATGAGTTTCAATAGATCGGAAAGTTCATCATGGGAATGTTGAAAGAGTTTGCATTAGTATCCTGTCGCTTTTGCTATCTCTCTTTGTGTTAATTGAACCTGTTTTCAATGAAAATCGACGCACAGTATATGTGTGGTATTGTCACCAGGCCAAAATTCAGAAAGAGGAGGCCAAGAAAGTTGCAGTTCATGTGGATGAGAATGTGCCTGCACCATCGCCCCGCTGCAATGGCTCTGTAAATCCCCTCTCTTCTCTCAATTCTTTCTTCTTCCTCCTCATTTTCTCATTTGTGGACGACAGAAAAATCACTTTCCCAATCCAGGAACATTACACCCTTCCAATATGCAGCAGAGGAGGCCTCCCTTTGACTGGGAACATTCTTTGGGGAAAGTAGTAAAGAGGGACTGGTTTTGTTTCTTGGTTTGCAGGTGACAGTCAACCCTTTGAGGGAATCTGAACTGATCTTTTATGGTGGGGAGTATTACAATGGGGACAAGGTGAGTTGTAACTGGATCTTTGTTTTTTATTGGAAGAACCATTTAAAACTGAGTCAGTGTTTTGTGCAGGGTAAGTGGGGTTTGTGGCACAAAGGATGAATATGGAATTTCTTGCTAAGCTATGTTGGTGGATTTGGTTCTGAAGGGAAATGGGTCAGACTTTTGTGTATGGTGATTTGTACAGATACAATGTGGACAAATGTGAGTGGAAGCTGGTGTCCAGTCCCAACAGTCCTCCTCCTCGCAGTGCCCATCAAGCTGTTGCTTGGAAGAATTTTCTCTTTGTTTTTGGTATGCCCTTGCAGTGTTCTTCATCCCTTTTCTGAATCAAGCAAGAATAGTGTGGGTTCTTGAGGGCTATTTTCTGACCTCCTGTTACTTCTGAGTATAGATTTCTCACACAGGTGACTTAGTATGTATGATTACTTTGAGAGAGTGCTCTATGGTGGAGGTATGGGAATTGTGAAGTGCTATTTGGGTACATTCAGAAGGTGAATACATCCTGTTGAATTGAGGATGGTGATAGGTTGGTAGCACAGTCAAACATTTTTTAACATTTTGCAGTCAAGGAGAGAGTTTAGGACCAAGTCATTGTTTTCAATTCAGGTTTTTTTCTGCTGCACTATGGTCATCTCATGTCTTGCACATTCAGGTGGTGAATTTACTTCTCCAAATCAGGAAAAGTTTCATCACTACAAGGTATGTCCTCCTTTCCTGAATACAAGAGGTATTGGACCGTTTGGAAACAAAATGTCTAACTAGCTGATGAATTCTGTGTGAGTTAAGGTCTGATTGCTTGATTTAATGATTCTTCTCACTGCAGGATTTGTGGCGACTAGATCTCAATACAAATGTGTGGGAGCAACTAAACCTCAAAGATGCTCCAAGTCCTCGGTCTGGTCACAGAATGGTAACATGTAATCCTGGGTCAAATTGATTCCATGCTTGAAGTTTTGTGTGAGAGGTGGTAAAAATAACTAAGTACTGTCAGAGTTTTTTTTTAAAAAATTTTGCATCTTCATTCCTAGTGGTAGTCTCTCATTATTTTCGCCTGGAATTAAATCAGGAATGTCTTCTTCTGTCTCTTCTGATTATACTTGTGGTGTCTTGATGAAGTCTTATGACTCTGCTCAATTGGATGGGTTGTGCAGGTGTTGTACAAGCACAAGCTCATCTTATTTGGTGGTTTTTATGATACTTTGCGTGAAGTCAGGTGATACTTTCCCTGTCTTGCTGTGTGATCTGGTTTGTGCTGTTATTGTGATTTGATTCTTGACTGATCTATCAGAAGGAAAGCATCCATCTCTTGTTTCTGAGGTTTTCCACTTCAGCATGTAACACAATGAGTGCAGGTATTTCAACGATCTTCATGTGCTTGACCTTGATGATTATAAGGTACTTGCCTCCTGTCCTAACCTGTCCAAGAATCCTCAGTATGCAGTGACAAGAGGAAGTGTTGTTGAAGCACACAAACAAAAATAATGATAGCTTTCTTTCTTTGCCTTTTTTGCAGTGGCAAGAGATAAAACCAAAGCCAGGGGCTTCCTGGCCAAGTGCAAGGAGTGCCTTCCAGTTTGCAAGTTTACTTGATGAGGTATGCTCACATGCTGTTTACTTACTGCAGTCTGCACTGATTGCTAGAGTCTTGTAAACTTCAGTTTGGTTGCTCTCTTCTTTTCCTCTTTCCTTCTCTGCTTCTTTCTTTCTGTTTGTCTTTATAAATCTTGGTCATTGAGTTAGCTTCAGGCTTGTAGTGTAAGTCAAAAAGATTGCACTTTGGTCACCTATTGAATGTGCTAAGCTCTGGGAAGCTCTGTTTGAAACTGCAGGTTTTCCTGTATGGTGGGTACTTCAAGGATGCCATGGCTGATAAAGATGGGTCAGAGAAAGGTGTTGTCCATGCAGACATGTGGACGTTAGATCCCCGGACTTGGGAGTGGAATAAAGTGAGTTCTGCAGTTTTAACTTTTTTGTTTACAACCAGCTCCTGTGTGATGAATATTTGCTGCAAAGTTGCTGAGATTGCACTGTTTTGTCTAGGTCAAGAAACTGGGAATGCCACCAGGGCCAAGAGCAGGGTTCTCTATGTGTGTGCATAAGAAGCGTGCCATTCTTTTTGGTGGGGTGGTTGACACTGAAGTTAGAGGTAAGCCTAATCACTCTTCCCTGAGTAGTGCAAGAATCAGATCTCAGATCCTAGTGAGGAAAAAAAAAAACTTAAATCTTTGATTGCTCCCACTGTGTACTCCAGATATTTAAAAGTGATCAAACTTCCTTGGAGATGGTGTGATTGTGCTGTGTAGGAATGAGCAAAGGTTGTAGAAAACTTCTTTAAGAAGACAGCTTTGGTGTTTGTGAAGTAAATATATGCAGTAGTCATCACTCCAGATAGGTGAAAGTAAAATGGGTTGGTTTGTGCAGAAGTTTTGCAGAGTACGTTTATAAATGAGATGTATGCATTTCAAATGGACAATCGCCGATGGTGGGTTTTATTGCTTGGACTTCTTTTCTTCTCAGCACTAGCCTCTGTGAATTCTGAAAGTATTTTTCTTTTGCCCGCTCCTTTTGGTCTTTTGCGTGTCTTGTGCCTGTACCCTTTTTGAAGCCCACTGGGTCCTTGTTTGTTTGTTTTTTCGACCGTTGTTTGTTATTCTATGTTTTCTCTTCTTATTGCACATACTCTTTTGTTTTTTCCTTTTGTCTTCCCTCTACTATTCTATTTGTTTTTCCCCCCTTTGGTGTTAATTGCCAGCCAGTATCATTCGAGTCTTCCTGTTGCTTCTGGACTTGCAACAGAAACTCAGTACCATAGGGGCCAGTGGTTACAGTGCCTATATGCACTGTAGGGAGCTGATGAAGTTATTGCAGAAGTTGTGATGGATAAGTTGCTATCCTGTCAATTGTCCCTGAACAAGTGAGGGACTGTTACTTTTGTTCATACTGCTAGTCTTATTGTGCTGCAGTTTTAGTTCTACCCTTTGTGTTTTTCTTCTTCCCAGTTCTTGAGTCCTTATCTGGAAGTCTTTCTTTGACTTCAAGGAAAAGTTTAAACCTTGTCCTGGCGTGGGTATGGAGATTTCCTGATTCTCATTAGTTATGAATCATCGTGTGCTTATACCCTGCCCCTAGTCCAAAATGGGTGTATGATCTTTGAGTTTGCTGGGTTTGGAATACTTGTAACAACAGCTTGTCTATATAACTGATCAAAACTCAGAGAGAATCTGCCCAAGATTTGGAAGAATACTTGAGGGTTTAAATCCTTGGAGAGACAGGTTTCTAATTTTGAATAAGCTTTTGGAAAACTTTTCAGACTAATGAGATCAGATGCTCTCCATTTGTTGAGAACAATTTTGAGTTTGTTTCAGTGTTGATTCTTGTCAGGTATCCATTGGAGCTACGTAAATTGAAGATTCCAAAAGGCAAGGTACTTTGGTGGATGGACTTCATTACCGTATGTTATTAGTATTCAGACAGATTGACACCATGTTTTCACTTGCTGTGTGAAGTTTTCATGTGTCAGAATCTGAAGGCCTTTTAAGTCTGTTTTTATGTGTGCATAATTATTTCAGGGTTGCTAATCAGTTCAAAGCAAAAGTGTGGCCCTTGTCTTCCTTTTTTTTGTGTGGCTTGGAAGTTATGTAAAAACTGGTAAAATCCCAGGTTTTATAAAATGCAGTTAGTACTTCTTCTCCAACAGAAGTTTCTAAGTGCCGTAAGCTTCTTCTGTAAAGCTTCTCTGCCAGTCAGCAGTGTGACCTTCAGGTTGCTGAATTTGCAGAAAGATGCTGTCCCTTGTCAGAATTATTGGGTTTCCAAAGACTTCATAGGATTAGTTTTTTCTACTGAATTTGGAATACATATAGTCAGGTTGTTAGGTTCTTCAGACTTTGTGGCCTTTCTATGCCTAATGTGGATTCCAGTATTTCTTCCTAATTTGGAATATTACTAGTTGGTTTGTTAGGTTCTTAACACTTTTGTGGCTCAAGAGAGTTCTTCATAGCTGAAATGGTGAACTTAATTGGTCTTGTTGAGAGGAAAGGTTACTCTTTGTTTTTTAAAAATTGAACTAGAGGTTTGCATTAACAAAAGTAATATTCCTGGTTGGCATTTCTGCCTTTGGAATATTGGAAATCATTAATTCAAGGGCTTCTTCACCTTGAGTGGGGGAGCTTTTCAAAGGCAACTTTTGTACTCAAAAGATGATGCTTGTAAAATTTCTATGTTGTTTCTTTCCTCTTCCTTGATTTTTCTTCTTTGTGCGACTCCTCCTTCCTCTTGGTTTCATCTATTATTTCTCTTTAATGTTTTGTTGAGCTACTCAGCTTCATCAGTGAGTCTTCCATTACAGCTGGTTGTCACAGTAACTCAGCATGGTAGTTTAATTTCTGACATTGATCTTCACCCACTGCCTGGAGCTGATTGATGTCAGTGGGGATGTTATGATAGCCAGTTGCTGTTGTTGAAGGTTTAGGGTTTATGAACACACATGTGGATGCTGCTGTTGTTCAAACCTCTCCTAAGTTGTTTTCTGTGTTTGTTGGGTTGGTCTCTCCTTTTTTCTTTTCAGTGATGCCTTGTCCCAATCTGAAACTTCTATAACCATTGGTTACCTCTCAATTGTGTTCAGCTTGACTTCAATCATAGGTTCTCAATACTAGTTGACTCTTGGATGTTAGATTCATGACAATGGAAAGACCTTTTCTAACTGCAGCTCTGTTAAACATTATTATATCCTCTTGGCTACTTCAGAAGATTCCAAGTAGGATGATCATTGGAATGTCTCAACCTTGCAGGCAAGTTCACAGCTTGAAACTGTAAAGAGTGAGGATCTAAAAGGGGGAAGCAGACCAAAGCGTAAAGCCAATGGTACAGAAATGGTGGCCTCTCATGATCCAGATGTTGCTCCCATGGACACTGCTGATGATCAACTGGATGATGATGCTACTGTGGTGGATAGTGAAGGGCTTGCCAAGCGAATTGAAGGTACCATTCTTGATGGAGACAAGGATGTTGGTGAAGGGGATAATAGCAGGGAGTCAGAAGGTGACTCTGTAGCATCAAATCCCTCACCTGAATTGTTGGTCCCTGAGCTCAAGGTGACTCTTAAAACCTGGTGTGTCAAGTCTCAACAACAGGGTTGCTCTCATTGTCATCCTTGCTCTACAGAGGCAATTTCCAATTCAATCACTTGATGCAGTTCATTATGCTTCTCAGTCCAGGTTATCAAGCCCTTGATTTTTTTAGCTTCAAATGCCATTTTGCAGGTAGTGAAGCCATGTGGCCGGATCAACTCTGCTATGGTGGTAGGTCGAGATACACTTTACCTATATGGAGGCATGATGGAAGTTGGAGACAGAGAAGTGACTCTCGATGATCTCTACACCTTGGACTTGAACAAGCTTGATGCCTGGAATCTGGTTATTGAGGCAAGTCCTTTTTCTGTACAGCAAACTTCCAAAACTGATGAAGAGATCTGCTACTAGTAAGATCTTAGGTGTTGCCAAGCTTATAAGGTTATTACTATTATCTGGTTGTTAATGACCACTTCTTCAAACTTCAGTTTTGTGCAGTTCTTTGAAATGTTGCAATTGATTATTCTGTCATCTAGTGTCAAGAAATTGCTTTTCTTTTTTTTAAAACCCAGTTAGGAAGTTGATATTGGTTGCTTACTATAAAAGTCTAAATTCTAGTTGGATGTTGAATTTTGTGGGCCCCAGGCTACAAAGACAGATTGGGTTGAACCAGATGATGATGATGATGATGATGAGGACGAGGATGATGAGGATGATGAAGATGATGATGAAGAAGATGAGAGTGGATCTGAAGAGGACAACAATTACATGGATGATGATGGTCATAAAGTGGGCACCTTGCAACTTAATTAATTTGTGCTAAGTGAAGTACTTTTTGTTCTGGTTAGGGCAGGAAATTCCTCCACTATCATGGATTTCCTCACACCCATACCTGACTATTCCAACCTACTGGAATGAAAGATCTTAAACAGCAGTAATCCCAAGTGCATTTTGGACTCATATCAGTGCCAAATTGCAGGTCAGTAATGGAGGCTCAAGTTCAACTCGCTCAGCAGCTGAAGCAGCAGCAGCAGTTCTCAGAGGGGAAGGGAAGAAGCTTCAGCGGAAAGACAGGAAGGCAGAGATCAGTAGAATACGTGCTGAACTTGGTCTTGCTGACTCAGGGCGAACTCCTAATGTATGTTGCAGCCCTACCTTGATTTTCCCTGATTGCAAAATTTGATGGTCTTTTGCATATTGAAGTGACATGTGTCAATTTGGATATGGCAGCCAGGAGAGAGTTTGAAGGATTTTTTTGCACGGACCAGCATGTACTGGCAGATGGCAGCATATGAGCATACTGCACATACAGGTAAGGAGCTCCGCAAGGATGGATTTGATTTAGCTGAAGGCCGCTACAAGGAGCTTCGCCCTGTCTTAGATGAGGTTTGTGTCTCCTTCTTTGCTCCTTCATAATTCAGTGATGTGTATGTATAGATTGCCCATTTTTTATCTTGTGCGTGTATCTTGATAATGCCAAAAATGCTTCCAGGATGGGCTAAACTCTCTGTTTTCTCTCTTGCCTTGTAAAAGAAGACTTCTCATTCTGTCCTATCCTTGCTTCCAGATTTAGAGGCAGAGGTGTGTGTAAAAACTATTCAGCAAAGTGTGGGTTTTGCTTGGCAGTTGGAGAAGCTAGAAGCAGAGCAGAAGGCAGTTGAGGCAGAAGAGGCTAAAACTATGGCTACACGCAAAGGCAAGGAGAAAGGCAAACGATCTGGAGCCAACAAGAGGTAGCATCAACTGTTTTGCCAAGATATATACTTGGGCAGTTCTCACAAGACAAGGACAAAGAGGTCCTAATAGAGTTCAGCAGTTAAGTTAAGATACACTTAATGCAATGCCTTCAGATCTGAAAGTGTGTAGAGGTTGTGAAATGTTTAGGTGGAATTCAGAATGAGTTTTCTGGTCTGCTGTGACCATTTTTGTTATGCTTCGCAGCTGTGTGCTGCAATTTCAATCATTTACCCATCCTAGTGTGATGCCTCTTAGTAGATAGTGCACATGACTCCCTATGAGTAGTTGATGATGATGTTTTTACTTGGTACACCTCATGTCAGAAACAGAGCCCACATATCAGCCAGTCCTAGGGGTCCCATTCATTGCTGTTCCAATGCAGTCACACCAAAGGATAGATCCAACTGACCACTTTGTCCAATGGAGAGTTTGTGGATAAGTGGGTTGTAGTACTGTGACTAGTTATGAGTGGTCACCAGTTTTTGCACTGGGTATTTCTGTGGCATCCATTTCATGACCCCTGGTGCAACAGCTAGTTTGTTTTCTATGTATCATGTGTCAAATGATAAGGTAGATCTTAAAAAGGCCCTTCATTTCCTGCTCATGCATTCGATAATAATGCATGTGTTCTTTTGACCAAGTCATCACAGCTTTTGCATGCTTTTGTTGCTTGCTTGCTTCCTTTTCTTTTTGTTTTCCCCTTCATGGAAGGGAAGCTTCTGAATGGACTTCCCTTGCTTGGCATGTATGCAACTGAATTTACAGGTACTAGAGTGTTTCCAGTGTTTGGATTATGTTGACCCAGCAGCCACCCACTGACCTGTGCACCACATCCATTGGAAAACCCAGCATGACAAGGTTGTGGATGAAATGCTGCATGAATTTAGTTCCTGAAAAAATGAACTCTTTGTGACAATATGAAAAAACTATGTTGTTCCATAGTCTCTCCCTTATTGGCAGAGTAGATTGGAGAGAAAAAAAAACTCATGAAATTAACCTTGTAACCCCCTTGGATGCCGGGTCGTTGCCCACCCTAATGTCAGGGGCTTGAATTGTGGGGACATTTTAGTATCCTTTTGGTTTGGTTTGATTTTTTTGCCATGATTTAAGGCTCATTCATTGCCCCTGACTTTCATGCACATTGTTTGTGTGTTTGGCCTTGGGTTTCCTCTCATCTCAAGATAAAAACAATTTATAGATCATCATCATCATCATCATCATCATCACCAATGGAGGTTTTACTCAGTCAAAACACATCAACTGGGATTTGGATTGTTGCGTTTTTTCAGTTTCAATCCACAAGAAGAAACAAACAGATTGTTGAGTTTTGTCAATTTGAATTCACAATTTACAAGAGAAAGTAGAAATTTGGGTCATTGATTGAAGAAACAGATTGTTGGGTTTTTTCAATTTCAAGTCAAAATTTACAAGAGAAAGTAGTAATTCAGGTCATTGATTGAAGAAACAGATTGTCGGGTTTCTTCAATTTCAATTCAGAATTTACAAGAGAAAGTCGGAATTTGGATCATTGATTGCAGAAACAGATTGTCAAGTTTTTTCAATTTCAACTCACAATTTACAAGAGAAAGTAGAAGAAATTCAGGTCATTGATTTTACTTAGTGAGTGGTGCTCACACTCGATTGATTGCTGGGTTCAATAATAATAACAGCTCTGGAAGGAGGGAGGATCTGTCCTTTTGGCCTTAGCAAAAGCTGCAAGTATGTACTAACTTACAACCCTCTCTGTTCATGACCAAAAGTTTCATGTTATTGCCATAATGCCTTCAAGAGGTTTGACCCTAAACCCTAAACATAAATTTGAATCCTTCCTTGGCCTTTAAGAAAAGGGGGTCTTATCTAGTGTTGGGCCCGTTATTGAGTTTTTTTAACCCAGTTATCAACTTGTGTATAGATAACCTACCACCCAATTATTGATTTTTTAAAAATAATCAGTTAATAACCTAATTAACCTCCTAGTAATAAAATTTCAAATTTTAATAACCCACCCATATGACCTAATTGTCATCCAAGTAGGTTATCAATTTTAAAATGTTTTAAAGCATGTTTATGATATTAAATGAAAATGCAAAAAAGAAAGTTTCAATTAAAAAAACACCCTTTAACCAACTAATAACCAGTAGAAGAGCTGGGTTATCAATTGGATATTTGATAACCTACCCTTATGCATATCCGATGGCTATTACCCAAAATATTGATAATGCACTCTCATGCATAGACCGACGGTTATTACCCAAAATACTAATAACCTCATTGGCACTCAATTTAAGTTTTTTTTTTTAAAAAAAAAACCTACCCATTGGTTATGAAAAAAAATCAATAACCAGCCAACACTGATCTAATCCTTCTAACTAATCAAAGACCGAAAGTTAATTACTTGTGAACTAACCAAGTTAACCTCCGATTCTAGTCCCTTTTTATCCATAAAAATGTATCTTTGATTCTGGTTGTACACATTAAATAGAACAGGGAATCTGGGTTAAAGGTGATACTCGACTGGTAGGTTCTTCAACATCAGTATTGATACCAGTACCATATACCCAGGTTGCACCCTATATACCAATACAACACTGACATACATACATACATACATACATAGTATACATACATACATACATACATACATACATAGTTTCCTCCAATTACACTAGCAAAATAAATGGGGGCAGGTCTTTTTTCATAGTAGTGAAATTAGGATATGAATTTCAAAGGCCACACCAAGCATTTAATGCAACTCCACCATTGCTGGAGCAAGCAAGCCAGTTTGACTGCAATAAGTAAATGGGTTTCATGTTCCCAACTCCCAATTCTGAGAGTGAACCAGCAGCACCCCCCACCAATACACCATCATCCATTGGATGCCCATTATGACTCAGTTGTGGATGAACATCACCTGAGTTAAACATCTGGTTTCACCTTGGTAACTCATTCTGTCAGAAGTAGGTCCTTATACATAGGTACATAGGTAGGAAAATAGATGACCTACTAAGTAAGTACATGATTGGTCCATAGTTCATACATAGTTTATAAGAGCTGGTTTTTCACCACCTACTTACTAACAATCCACAAGCACACCGTCCACTGGATAACCATGATGACTCGGTTCTGGATGAACACCAACTGAGTTAAAATCTGGTTTCAGCTTGGTAACCCAGTATGTAAGAAGTAGGTCCTATATGTAGGTATATAGGTAGTAGGATAATAGGTGACTATTACATAAGTAGAGGGTTTATACCTAGGTAAGGGTTGTGTTCACTACCTGCAAACTAACAACCAGCATGCAGGTTGTTAGTGGCTAAGTAGTGAAAAAAAGCATCTCAACTCACAACCATGGTTAACTAGGGAATCGGAACCCAACAGAGAACTGTTCCTTGATCACTTATCATCCATCCTTCATGGGGCACTGGCGGGTGCTGGTTTACTCGGTCCCACTAAATGTTAATGACAAATGATTTGGGTTAAATTTTTTTAAATTTTTGAAGCACAAGAGCAGACCCAACCTAACAAGCCATTGGCAGCCCTCAAGTCAAGCTCATTGGCAGAGGGCAGGCAGGAGTTTCACCTACACACCACTGGGTTTGAACTTTTGAATCGCTGGGTTTCAAAAACCCAGGAGGACCTTTCTGAGGTCCCAGGGATTGGCTATACCTGTAAGCCATTAGAGCATCTCCAAGGGTGCTCAGTATGTGACTCCAGAGAGTAAAATTTATTGCGAAAAAGTCAAAATGTGCCGGTTTAGCTCAGGAAATTGATTTTTCTGCACCAAGTTCGTGCAGCTTGCCGTGGCTGGTAAATGGCGCAACACAGTCGTGCACCTCCAAAAAAGAGTGTAATAAATTGGACCTAACTGCAGCTCAGTATTTCTGATTGGTCGATCATAATGATTGGTCCTGGTCGTTGTCTATTAGTAGTCCCCACATATATGCAGTTCCAGTTACAGTTTTATTGGTGGGGTTGCCACCCAAAAAAAGCTAAACTTAGACATTTAATTTTATTATCCAGAGTGACATACTGAGCACCAGTGGAGATGCTCTTACCCCTGGGGTTTTGGGTTGCCACTTTTTGTTCAACTGAAACAGCAGTTGAGGAGTATCAAATCTTCAGCAAAGATTTTTGCCTAAATTTTTTTGTCAGCACCAATTTGTTTCTGCCAACTTCTAAAAGGGGGGTGAAAAATCCAATAAAAACCTGATGGCCGGCACCATCACCCAGAAGACAAATGGGAAGGCCAAAGAAAGGCCAAAAGACGCACAACCTGCAAGAACCAAAGAAAGGAGAGAGCTAGTGGTGAAGTGATTTCACAACTGAATTTTTTTTTTTAATTCAGTCAGGGGCTGGGCAGAGTCAGCGGAGGGTTGATTTAAATCTTGAACTCTTTCTTCTTCATGATGAAGAGTCTAGACTTTTGTTTTTTGTGTGGAAAATTATAAACTATTAACATTATATAATACCGTAGCCTAGGGTCAGTTTCCACCCTGACAAAACGAATAATTGATTTTTTTTAAAAATTAATTCGTTTATAAAATTTGAAATTATTGAATTTTCTATTATCTATTATGATATTGCCATATGAGTAGTGAAATCATTCAGAGTTTGTAGCCTATGATAATTAGGATGATTTTCAACATGTCAACTTCCTAGTTTCACAAATTTTGGTTTCACTATTTTGACGATTATTTAATCACAAATCTGACCTTAGGGTAAGGTAGTGCTTTCCGCTATTTCTCCAAGAGGAAAGCACTTGGCGAAATTTCCTTGTGTATATGGAAGGCACCTTACATCCATGAATAGAGGAGCAATCTTACACCTATTCCTTTAAGAGTGAGAGGGAAATTTTGCCTACTTTTAGGTGTAAAATCTTTCTCACCCCCAAAGAGTAGGTGGAAGAACTTTCCCTTCCTATATGATTAACATATATTTAGTGTAATGTAAGGCTTGAGCTCAAGGGCATTACTAGAAGAAGAAGAGCTCAACTTCTTGTAGTGTCCTCGATCGAGGGTGCTATGAAATGTAAAGATTTATATTGAAAATTTTCAATGGATGAGATTATCTAAGAAATCACAAGGTGGATCATCTACAAGGTTTAAAAACAAAAAAAAAAATCCTTGATGAAAAATGGGGGATATCTCCCAAAAAATGAAAGATAACTTCCCTATGACAAAAGAGCCCTTCCTAAAAATGGAAAGCCTTGGCATTTCTCCAAGGTCAAATTTCTGCTTTAAAATGTGCCGTCCAAATACACTAAAAAACTGCATTTAAAAAAATGCTTTAAATTTCCTTAAAATGTGCTTGAAATTTCTTGGGCATTTCAAGAAAGGGGATGCTCACCTTCAGCATTTTGTGTTGTGAAATGCGGTGTATTGTTGGTGTTTCCACATCAATTTAAGGGCCATTTAAGGGTTTAAGGTTGAAGACGATGGCTTAAGTGTTGCTTGGGTGTTATACATTTGTGTGTGGGCAAGCACTAACAATACCAATGAATGAAATGTAGCTCAGAGTTAAATGACGCAAAATGCTTGCCTTAAGTCACCTAATAATATAAAAAGAAATGATTTTGTTTTGAAAGAAAATTAAAATTAAAACTTAAAAACATAGTGCTCCAAACAATCCAAGTGAAATGGGTCATGTGAATGAAGTGCAAGTTAAACCCATTCAAGCTCCCAACACAACAAACAAAGAGTTTCTTCCACTTCACATCACCTATTTCACTTGAATGGGTTTGAAGGTTGTAGCCTTGAGGGTGTAGGACTGAAAATTAGGGTAGGCCCCCCCAATGAGCACACCTTCCCGGGGGTGTAGGCTCAAAAACTAGGGTAAGTCCTTAGGAGCAAGCCTTCATGAGCACAAAGAACAAAAGGCTCTTTCACCTAAATGGAAGAAAGTTCGCATGTGAAGGGTGGAAGGTCTCTTCGATGGATGAATACATCCAAAAACTAGATGAGTAAAGTTTCCA
>Ga0209611_10002394_pt1 | contig 32989 bp, 31 predicted proteins | sample S1TSphgellanicum_3_FD_187693 | JGI IMG/M metagenome (GOLD analysis project Ga0209611, IMG submission 187693) | Host-associated microbial communities from peat moss isolated from Minnesota, USA - S1T2_Fc - Sphagnum magellanicum MG (SPAdes) (version 2) | ecosystem: Host-associated > Plants > Peat... | reverse complement strand
CACGCGCGCGTCGAGGGAATCGACTGGTATTGGCCGGCCGCTGATCGGCCCGCGTCGGCTCGTTGGCAGCCCGACGAGGAGGTGCGCCTCCTCACGCCCTTCGATCCCGTCGTCTGGGACCGCCACCGCTTCGAGATTCTGTGGGGCTGGGCTTACCGCTTCGAGGCCTACACGCCCGCCGCGAAGCGCAAACTCGGCTATTACGCCCTGCCGCTGCTATGGCGCGATACCATCATCGGCTGGGGCAATGTGTCGGTTACCTCCGGCGACCTCGAGTATTCTTTCGGATACTCGAGCGGGCGGGCGCCGCGCGAGCGCGCGTTTCGTATCGGGCTCGAGGCCGAGCTCGGGCGAATGCGCACTTTCCTCGGTTTGCCCTGAGTCGGCAGGTGGCGCGGACTCGCGGGTGCCCGCGCAACGGCACCCTTTAACTACCGCACGCTCATATCGGCGCCGATCAATGAGACAGGCTCCTCTGGATGTCGGCGGCGATCTCGTAGGAATGCAGTCTTGCCGAGTGATCGAAAATCTGGGCGGCGATCATGAGTTCATCGGGCCGCAGCCGTTCGATGAAGGCGGCGACCGCCGATCGCACCGTCTCGCGCGCGCCGCTGGCGGAGCAGGCGAGCACCTCGGCCAACATGGCGCGCGCCTGCGGCGGGAGTTGGCTCTCGTAGCCTTCGACGGGCGCGGGAAGTTGGCCGGGCCGTCCACTTCGCAGGTTGACGAACGCTTGTTGCATCGAGGTCGACAGATACCGCGCCTCGGCGTCGGAATCGGCCGCAAAGATATTGAAGCCCAGCATCACATAGGGACGTTCGAGCTGCCGCGAGGGCTTGAAGCGGGCGCGGTAGACATCGACCGCCTGCATCATGAGGCCCGGCGCGAAGTGCGACGCAAAGGCAAAGGGCAATCCCAAGGCCGCGGCGACCTGCGCGCCGAACAGGCTAGAGCCCAAGATCCAGATCGGTACCTGAGTGCCGACGCCGGGAAAAGCGATGACGCGCCGGCCGGGTCCCGCGGGACCTAGGTAGTCGATGAGCTCCATCACGTCTTGCGGGAAGTGATCGGGATCGGAGGCGAGGTTACGGCGCAGCGCCATCGCGGTGGCCTGGTCCGACCCAGGCGCGCGACCGAGCCCCAGATCGATGCGGCCGGGAAATAGGCTCTCCAATGTGCCGAATTGCTCGGCGATCACCAGCGGCGAGTGATTCGGCAGCATGATGCCGCCCGAGCCGACCCGAATGGTCTTCGTGCCCGCGGCGACGTGACCGATCACCACCGACGTCGCCGCACTCGCGATGCCCGGAAAACTATGATGCTCCGCCAGCCAGTAGCGCTTGAAGCCCCACTCCTCCGCGTGCCGCGCGAGATCGAGCGTGTTGGCGAGCGACTGCGCCGCGCTGCCGCCCACCGGAACCGGACACAGATCGAGAACGGAAAACGGGATCATGGGAGTCATGCACGCCCTGCGGCCGGGCACCTATCACTGGGAGCAGATCTGCGATTATCAAGGCATGGCGCATTGACAAGCCATGCATCTTTATGCAGGATGCGCGCAACTTTATGCATTGGGACCGACATGCTCCGCTCCGAACCCGACCAAAGCAGCGCTCCGGCGCGCCGCAACATGCTCGCGAAGATCATTCGCGAACAGGCGGTGGGACGGCAAACGGAGCTGGTCTCGATACTGCGTAAACTGGGGTTGGCCGCGACTCAATCGAGCGTGAGCCGGGATCTGCGCGAACTCGGCGTCGCCAAGATGGGCGATCGCTACGTGCTGCCCGAGGCGGCCGTGAGCCCCCAGAGCGATTTCTCGACCCTCAAGGCTTTCGTCAGCGCGCGGCTGACGGCCGGCACGAACTTGACGGTATTGAAAACCACGGTGGGCGCGGCGCAAAGCGTGGCGGTCGCGATCGACACCGCCCGCTGGCCCGAGGTGGTCGGTACGATATCGGGCGATGACACCATATTCATCGCCACCGCCGGCGCGCGCGAGCAACGCCGGCTGAACGAACGCCTGCTCGCGATCTTCGGACGCTAAACTTCATGACTGCGAATTCCATCCCGGGCGAGGAGCCCATACTGCTCGCTTTTTCCGGCGGCCTCGATACCTCGTTCTGCGTGCCCTGGCTCAAGGATACGTATCGGCGGCCGGTGATCACGGTCACCGTCGACACCGGCGGGATCGACGCCGCCGCGGCAGAGTCCCTCGCGCAGCGCGCGGCGCAGTTGGGCGCCGTCGAGCATCGCCTGATCGACGCACGCGCGGCGTATTTCGAGCAGGTGCTCAAGTTCCTGATCATGGGTAACGTGCGCCGCGGCGGGGTATACCCGCTGTGCGTGGGCGCGGAGCGCGTGCTGCAGGCTCAGACCATTGCACAGATCGCGTTGTCGCTCGGCACGCGAATGGTGGCGCACGGCTGCACGGCGGCGGGCAACGACCAGGTGCGCTTCGAAGTGGCGTTGCGTACTTTGGCGCCGGACCTCGAGATCATCGCTCCGGTGCGCGACCGAGCGTTCAAGCGTCCCGAGCAGCTCAAATATCTCGAAGAGCATCACCTGCCGATTCCGCCGTTCGGCGGGGCGTATTCCGTGAATCGCGGCTTGTGGGGCGTCACCATCGGCGGCCGGGAAACGCTGACCTCCGAGGCGAGCCTTGCCGACGACGCATGGGTGCTTTCCAAGGACGCGTTCTCCCAGCCGCGCGCCGCGGAGCGTCACACCATCGGCTTCGAGCGTGGGATTCCCGTCCGCCTCGACGGCGCCTCGTTGTCGGCGGTGGCCATCATCGAGCAACTCGAACATCTCGCCGGCCCATTCGGCATCGGCCGGGGCATCCACTTGGGGGACACGGTGATCGGCACCAAGGGGCGCGTGGCGTTCGAAGCGCCGGCGGCCGAGGTACTGCTGACGGCGCATCGCGAACTGGAGAAACTCGTTTTGACGGGTAAACAGGCGCGCATCAAGGAATCGGTGGCGCAACCGTACGGCGACCTGGTGCACGAAGGGCAGCACTTGGACCCGGTGTGCCGCGATATCGAAGCGCTGCTCGTGTCCTCGCAGGCCCGGGTCAGCGGCGAGGTGAAGGTACTGTTCCGCCCGGGGTCTGTGTTCGTGGAAGGGGTGACCTCGCCGTATTCGTTGATGGCCGCTTCGAAGGGTGTCTATGGCGAAGCGGCGGGCGAGTGGACTCCGGCCGACGCGCTGGGGTATTCGAAGATGCTCGCGCTGACCGGCGTATTCTACAAACGCGCCGGCGGCACTCGGGCGGCGCGCGCGGGAGAGGAGCCATCATGAGCGGGATGCGCTCGGTGGTGGTCGATAAGATCGCGTCCGTGACCCAGGCCTGCGGCCTATCGCATGAGATTCGCATCGCTCCGGATATCGTGTGCGAGGAAGGCATGGTGCTGGTGGTCGAGATCCAAAACACCAAGTCGACCTACAACACCTTGGAACTGACCAGCGGGCGCATGGCGAAGATCACCCGCGGCGACGTCGTGGTCGGTGCCTTGGGCCATCGCAAGGCCCTGTTCGGCTATTCGGGTCACATTCCGGCCGCACTCAAGCCGGGCGACGTGGTGCAAATGCTGAATATCGGCGGCGTACTCGGCATCTGCGATTCGGCCACCCAGGACAAAGGCAAGCCGTTCGACTGCAAGGTGTTGGGTTCGGTGCTGACCTTCCCCTACCTCGGCGAGCGAATCGGCGTGCCCGCCAAGGCCGGATACAAGGCGCTCGATTACGAGGCAGTGCTCGATGCGCGCGGCGTGCCGGTGGTGGCGATTGCCGGGACCTGCATGGAAGCCGGCAAGACCGCGGCCGCCTCGGCCATCATCGCGCGGCTGCGCCACCGCGGCTTGGTGGTGGACGCGTTCAAGGCGACCGGCGTATCGCTGCGCCGGGACATCCTGGCCTTCGAGGATTCCGGCGCGAGGCGCACGATGATCTTTACCGACTTAGGGATAGTGACCACGACCGCCAAATGCGGCCCCGCACTCACCCGCACCATGCTCACGGAAATGGCGGCCGGCCAACCCGACGTCATCGTGTTCGAACTCGGCGATGGCCTGCTCGGGACCTACGGCGTGGAGTCGATCCTCCGCCAACCCGACATCAAGGCGGCGCTGACCGCGGTGGTGTTGTCGGCCAACGATCCGGTGGCTGCGTGGGGCGGCGTCAAACTCTTGCGCGAGCGCTTCGGCATCGAGCCGTGCGTCGTCACCGGCCCGTCGACCGACAATCTCGTCGGCGTCGAAATCATTCGTGACCAGATGAACGTCGAGGCATTCAATGCCGTGAGCCATCCCGCCGCTCTCGGCGACCACGTGATCAGCCGCTTGAATTTGCGCCACGTGGGGGCATCGACGGTGGCCGGCGAATGACCCCGACGCCGGCCATCGTGCTCGGCGGTACCGGCTATGTGGCCGGCGAATTGCTGCGCCTGATCGCCGGCCACCCCCTGCTGACGATGGCCGGCATATTGTCCGACAGTCAGCCGGGCACTCCGGTCGCCGCGGCCTTTGCGCACTTGCGCAGCGCCTATCCGGAAACCCGGTTCGCCGATATCGAGCAGCTGACGGCGGTCATCCGGCGCGGTCCCGCGTGCGCGCTGTTCTCCGCGGCGCCCCATGGCGTTTCGGCCGGCATCGTCGATCGACTGCTCGCGGCCGCCGCCGACGCGGGCTCGCGCGTGCACTGTGTGGACATTTCGGCCGACTTTCGTTACGCGACTGCCACCGCCTACGAATCGGTTTACAAGCACGCGCACGGGGCGCCGGCGAGGCTGCGGGAATTTACCTGTGCCGTGCCCGAACATCTGCCCAAGTCGCCCACCGCGCACATCGCGCATCCCGGCTGCTTCGCCACCGCCACTCTGCTCGCGAGCGTACCGCTGCTCGCGCTCGGCTTGACCGACACCCGCCTGTTCGTGACCGGCGTCACCGGCAGCACCGGCTCCGGCCGCAAGCCGGTCGAGGGGACGCATCATCCGCACCGGCACAGCGACTTTTATAGCTATAGCGCCTTGAGTCATCGCCACGTTCCCGAGATCACCGCCTGCGCGAAGCTGGCATCCGGCGTCGAGGCGGACTTCAATTTCGTGCCGCATTCAGGTCCGTTCGCGCGCGGCATCCACGTCACCGTACAGGGCAGCCTGAAAAAGCCGCTCAGCACGGCGCAGGCGCTCGACGCTCTGAAATCGTATTACCGCGACTGCCCCTTCATCCGAGTCGGCGACGGCGCGCCGCGTGTGAAGGACGTGGCGACCAGCAATTATGCAAACCTCGGTGCCGTGACCAACGGCAACTCGATCGCGGTCATGGCGGTGCTCGACAATCTCAACAAGGGTGCGGCCGGCGGCGCCGTGCAGTGGATGAACCGGCTGCTCGGACTGCCGGAAGTGACCGGCCTCACCGCCCCCGCTCCCGGCTGGACCTGAAGGCACACGTATGACGATGAACACCCGCTCGACGGCGAACCCTGCGGCGGCAACCGCTGTCCCGACGGCCCAACCGCCGGCCGGCGTATCGGCGGCGAAGGCCTATTCGGGCCACCTGGCGCAGGTTTTTGCGCAATACCCGATCGAGATCGCGCATGGCGACGGCGTATGGCTGCATGCGCGCGACGGCCGCAAGATCCTGGATTTCTACGGCGGCCATGCGGTTGCCGGCTTGGGCTACGCGCACCCGCGCTGGCTGGCCGCGCTCGAACGCCAGTCCCGCCAGATGGCGTTCCAGACCAATGCGTTGCCGATGGCGATCCGCGAGCGCGCGGCCGCGCGCCTGGCGAAGTTCGTGGGATTAGGGCTGGACACGGTGTTCTGGATCAATAGCGGCGCCGAGGCCAACGAGAATGCGCTCAAGCTCGCGTTCAAGATGACCGGGCGCGGCAAGGCCGTGGCCCTGGAACAGGGCTGGCACGGCCGGACCGCCGCCGCCGGCGCCGTGACCTGGGGCGCGCTCGAGAAATGGTACGGCTTTCCGCGCACCCCCTTCGATGTGAGTTTCACGCCGCGCGACAACCCCGCGGCCGTCGAACGCTTCATCGACCGGGACACGGCCGCGGTCATCGTCGAACCCGTGCAGGGTGTGGGCGGCGCCTACGATGTGGGCAAACCCATGCTCGAGGCGTTGCGCCGGCGTTGCGACGACGTCGGCGCGTTGTTGATTTTCGACGAAGTACAGTGCGGCATGGGCCGCACCGGCGCGCCCTTCGGCGCGAATTTCTACGGCGTCGTGCCGGACATGATCACCGCCGCCAAGGCGTTGGGGAATGGTTTTCCGGTATCGGCGCTGCTGTTGTCGCGTCGCGTAGCCTCGGCGATCAAATACGACGACATGGGGACCACTTTCGGCGGCGGCCCCATGGCGTGCGCCGTGGCCGAGGCGGTCATCGACACCATCGAATCGGAATCGCTGCTCGCCAATGTGCGCCAGGTCTCCGCCTACATCCGGTCGAGCTGCATCATAGGCCCGGTCACCGGCGTGCAAGGTGCCGGCTTTTTGTTGGGGCTCAAGACTTCGCGCCCGGCCAAAGAGGTGCAGGCCGCGCTCCTCGAGAAGAACATTCTCACCGGCACGAGCGGAGATCCGCGGGTGCTGCGCTTGTTGCCGGCGTACATCCTGAACGAGGGCCACGTCGACCTGTTGAGCGACGCGCTGGCGAGGATCTCGGCATGAGCCACGCCGCACGAGGATGACCGCATGAAGCGCTTTCTGGATCTGGACGATTTCACGCGCGATCAGGTTCGAGACCTGCTCGCGCTCGCGCAATCGCTGCAGGACAAGCCGGAGCCGCGCGCGCTCGCCGGCAAGATCTTGGGTCTCGTGTTCTTCAACCCCTCGCTGCGCACCTTGGCATCCTTCCAGGCCGGAATGGCGCGTCTCGGCGGCAGCTGCTTCGTGATCACGCCGGGCCAGGGGACCTGGAACTTGGAAACCCGGCTGCATGCGGTCATGAATGGCAACGCCGCCGAGCATATCCGCGAGGGCATTCCGGTGCTGGCATCGTACTGCGACGCCTTGGGCGTGCGCGCCTTCGCCGAGGGCAAGAATCTGCAGCAGGATCTCGGCGAAACCCTGTTCGGCATGATCGACGAACTCTGCGACAAGCCGCTGATCAATCTGGAATCCGCGGTCAATCATCCCTGTCAGGCGTTGGCCGACTGGCGCACCCTGGATGAACTCGACGTGCCGCAACGAGCCAAGTTCGTGTTGAGCTGGGTGTATCACCCGAAGGCATTGCCGCTCGCCGTCCCGGCTGCGACCGTGCACATGGCGGCGATGCGCGGCATGGAGGTCGTGGTGCTGCGGCCCGACGGGTTCGCGCTGCCAAAGGAAATCATGGACAAGGCACGGCTCGCCGCCGCCGCGTCCGGCGGATCGCTCACCGAGACCTCGGATCGCGCGGCGGCCATGGCCGGCGCGAGCGTGCTGTACGCCAAGGAGTGGGGTACGACGCTGTATTACGGCGACACCGAGGCGGACTCGCGGCTGCGCGCGGATCTCGTCGATTGGTGCGTGCGCGAGCCCTGGTTCGCGGGCGCCTCGCCCGACGCCAAGTTCATGCATTGCCTGCCGGTACGCCGCAATGTGGCGGTCGCCGACGAAGTCCTGGACGGGCCGCGCGCGGTGGTCAAGCGCGAGGCATTCAATCGTTTGGCGGTGCAGATGGCCGTGCTGCATCGCATGCTCTGCTGATCGGCTTCTTGATTCGGAGTACTCTCGATGATCATGAGTCGACCTGATCCTTCCGTCGCCGTGCGGGCGCTCAAGAGCGCGGCGCCGTATATCCGCATGTACAAGAACAAGGTCTTCATCATCAAGGCCGGCGGCGCCGTATTCAGCGACGAGATCTCCACCCGCAACCTCATCGAACAGGTGGCGATCCTGCACCAAGTCGGCATCAAGACCGTGCTGGTTCACGGCGGCGGTCCGCAGCTCGACAGCATGCAGGCCTCGCTCGGCATCGACACCCGCATGGTCAACGGCCGGCGCGTCACCGACCAAAAGTCGATCGATGTCACCTCGATGGTGCTGAACGGCCTGATCAACACCCGCATTCTGGCGATCTGCCGGGAACTCGCCATCGAAGCAATTGGGGTGAGCGGCGTCGATGCGGGCTTGGTGCGCGCCCACAAGCGGCCGCCGGTGCCGATTGCGGAGGGCTCGAGCGAGACGGTGGATTACGGCTTGGTGGGCGACATCGATTCGGTCAATTCGGCGGTGCTCGAGAAGCTGCTCGAGAACGGCTTGATGCCGGTGGTCAGTCCCTTGTCGGCGGACTCGAACGGCATCTTGCTCAACATCAACGCGGATACCGTCGCGGCCGCGATCGGCGGTGCATTGTCGGCGGAGAAATTGGTGCTGTGCACGGGCGCACCGGGAATTCTCGAGCGCGTCGAAGATCCGACCTCGGTGATTTCCTACACCGACATCAAGGGTCTGAAGCGCCTGCGCGACGAGGGGGCGCTCAAGGACGGCATGCTGCCGAAGGCGGCTGCGATCGAAAACGCGATTCGCAGCGGCGTGCGGCGTGTGCACGTCATCAGCTACAAATCCAACGACAGCCTGCTGGCCGAAATCTTCACCAACGAAGGCACCGGCACTCTCGTGGTCGCGGACTTGACGGCGTTGAGCCCGGCCGAACAATTGAGCGCGGCGGCGGGCGCATGATGTTCCGTAGCCGTCGGCACCCTGGCGCTGTGGCTCGCATGCCGCTACCACGCTCATGAGCCGGCGCCCCTCATGACCAGACTCTGGGACAAGGGCACACCGCTCGACGCCAAGGTGCTCGCCTATACCGCGGGCGAGGACTCGGCGCTCGACAACCGCCTGGTGCGCTACGACCTGCGGGCCTCCATCGCGCATGCACAGATGCTGCACACGCAGGGGCTGCTGTCGGCGCAGGATCTTCACGCGATTCGCGCGGCGTTGACCGAGATCGGCGAGGAGCACGCCGCCGGGCGCTGGACGATCTCGCTCGAACAAGAGGATTGCCAGACCGCGATCGAGAATATGCTCACCGCACGCATCGGCGACACCGGCGGACGGCTGCATGCGGGCCGCTCACGCAACGACCAGGTGCTCGCCGCATTGCGTCTGTACCTCGACGACGCCGTGCGGGACCTGACGCAGGGCGCGACCGCCGTGGCGGACGCCCTCGCGGCGCTCGCCGCCCGACAGGGCGCGATCGTGCTGCCCGGCTATACGCACATGCAACAGGCGATGCCGAGCAGCGTGGCGCTATGGGCGTTGGGTTTTGCCGCCGAGATCCGGGACGATGCGGAGGGCCTCGAGTTCACGCGCCGGCGCATCGGCAAGAACCCGCTCGGGTCCGCGGCCGGCTACGGCACCCCGAATCTCGATGTGAGCCGCGAGGCGACGCGGCTCAGTCTTGGATTTTCCATCACCCAGGAGCCGGTCACGGCGGTCCAACTGTCGCGCGGCAAGGCCGAGGCCCAGCTATTGTTCGAAATCACCCTGCTGACGCAAGACATCGGGCGTTTGGCGGCGGACTTGATGCTGTTTTATACCCAGGAATTCGCCTTCGTCAGTCTGCCCCACTCGTTCACCACCGGCTCGTCGATCATGCCGCAAAAGCGCAACCCCGACGTGTTCGAGTTGATGCGTGGACGCAGCGCGGTCGTCCAGGCCGCCCTCAACGAAGTGCTCGGGGTCACGCAAAAACTGACCTCGGGATACCATCGGGATTTGCAGCTCATCAAGGCGCCTTTGTTCCGCGGCATCGATTCCTGCCTGCAAACTCTCGCCATATTGCCGGCCGCGCTCGATGGGGTGACGTTTCGGCCGGAAAATATTCGGCTCGACCCAGGAATTCACGCGGCCGCCGCCGCGAATGCACTGGTCGCCGGGGAAGGCATTCCGTTTCGCGAAGCCTACCGGCGTGTGGCCGCCAAACTCGAGGATTCGGAATGACGATCTGGAAGAGTCCCAAGTCCGTGGAGCAGTTGAATGCCGGTCGCCGCGGAACATTGATGGAGCACCTCGGCATAGAAATCACCGAGATCGGCGCGGATTTCATTCGCGGCACCATGCCGGTCGACGGCCGAACTCGACAGCCGTATGGATTGCTGCATGGCGGCGCATCGGTGGCGCTCGCCGAGACACTCGGCAGCATGGGCGCCGCCCTGTGCGTCGACCCGGAAGGCTACGACTGCGTCGGTCAGGAGATCAACGCCAATCACGTGCGCTCGGTGCGTAGCGGGTTTGTCACCGGGACGGCGCGGCCGCTGCATGTCGGCGGGCGCTCGCAAATCTGGATGATCGACATCGTCAATGAGGCGGGCAAACTCGTCTGCACGTCACGCCTCACGGTCGCGGTCCTGCGGCGCGGCGCATCGGCCTAGGAACCCGGACTTGGGTACCTCTGCCGCGACGGCGGCCATCTCGCGCTGGCCTAGACCCTCCCGCGAGGCGTATGGTGCGCGCCATGAAACGCACCACGATTGGATTTCGGTGGCAGACATGCTGCGCCTGGCTGATGGTTGCAGCCACGACCCCTGGCGGCGCCCAAACGCCTTCCCCCGCGGAGCCGGCTCCGGACCCGGCAAAAGCCGCTCCGTCGGCCCCCTCGGCTGAGCAGACCAGCTATTTATTCGGACTGACCTTCGGCGAGCAACTGCACCGCTTTGGGATCACCGACCAGCTGACCCTCGATGCCGTCACACGCGGCCTGCAAGACGGCTTGCAAGGCAAGAAGAGCACGCCGGCCGATCAGCAGCAATTGAAGGATTTCGTGCAATCGGTGGTGGACGCCGCGCTCGCGCGCAATCGCGCGGCGGCGAAGGATTTCCTCGCGAAGAACGGCCAGGAGAAGGGCGTGACGACGACGGCGTCGGGCTTGCAATATAAGGTCATCTTGCCGGGCGATCGCAAGGCGCCGGCGGTCACCGACACGGACGAAGTGACCGTGCAATACCGCGGCAAACTGCTCGATGGTTCGGAATTCGACAGCACGTACGCGCGCGGCACGCCCGCCACCTTCCCGGTCAAGGGCGTGATCCCCGGTTGGCAGGAAGCGTTGGTGCTGATGAAGCCCGGCGCCAAATGGCGGCTGTTCGTGCCTCCGGAACTCGCCTACGGCGCGAGCGCGAGGCCCGGAATTCCCGCGGAATCGCTGTTGATATTCGACGTCGAGCTGCTCAGCGTCCGAGATCCAAAGCCGCGGTGAGATCGCCCATCGGCGCCGCTCCGTGCGCGGCGAGTCCCTGATCGCGCATCGTGATCCCCGGCAGCACCTCCAGATCGAAACGCCGCGTGATCAAGCGCAGGATCGACTCGGTATCGTACTGGGTGTGATCGACGGTGCCGTGCTTTGCGAACGGGGAAATGATCAGGGCGGGGATTCGCGCGCCCGGCCCGAGCAGATCGCCCGGCGGCGGGGCCACATGATCCCAGGCGCCGCCGAATTCATCGTAGGTGATCACGATCACCATGTGTTTCCACTGCGGACTCGCGCGCAGCTTCGCTACGAGATCGGCGATGTGCGCATCGCCTTCCGCGACCGACGCGTAGCCCGCATGCTGATTCAAATTGCCCTGCGGCTTGTAGAACGCCACCGCAGGCAGCCGGCCGGCCATGGCGTCGGCGATCAGCTCGCTGTAATCCTTCATGTGCAGCGCGCGTTGCTCCGCGTGGGTGCTCGGATCGAAGCGTTGGTAGTAGTTGAACGGCTGGTGATGGGGCTGGAAGTCGGGGTTCCCGCCGGGGGTCTCGGGTGCATAGATCACGTCGCGCTGCTCGAGCGCCCTGCGCCTGCCGTCGGCGAGCGCCGCGCTCCATGAACCCGAATACCAGGCCCAGGTCACCCGCTTGGCATCGAGCGCGTCGCCGATGGTGCGCTGTGTTTGCGGCGGCAGCGTCGTGGGCCGGTTAGGATCGGCATACAAGTAGGCGATATCGTCGGCCGCCGGCGTGTTGCCGCTCGGCTGATAGGGGGGCTGCATGGTGTTGACGGCGTAGAACTTGCCGTCGCCGAAATAATTGGCCGGTGCGATGTTGCCGCTCTTCGCGAATCGCGGCGGCTCGTCCAAGGCGGAGGGCATGGCGTCCTTGGCCGGTTGCAATCGCGGCAGGTAGTGGCCGGCGGCGTCGCGCTCGAGGATGGCGATCGAGGGTTTCGCCGCGGCCATATCCGCGTTCGGGTATTCGGGCGCGCAGGCGCAAATCAAGTATTGATGATTCAAGAACGAACCGCCGAAGGCACCCTGGAAAAAATTGTCGGCCAGCACGAATTCCTGGGCCAGCGCGTACAGCGCCGACCGGCTGTAATCGTAGTGCCCCAGCGCGAGGCCGCCCGCATCCGACCATGCGGCATAGCCGTCGTTCTTGCCGCCGTCGATCTGCATCTGGTGTTCATAGAAGCGGTGCCATAAATCGTGCGTCACCGCGGAGGTCGACAGAGTCACGCCGGATTGCGCGCTATAGGCGTGCTCGATCGAAAATGGCGCGTTCGGCAAGCCGACGCTCTCGGCCTGGGTGACCACCGGCGCATATCCAGAGGCGGTGACGCCGCCCCACGCCGGCGGCAAGACCGGCAGTATCGAGCCGTCGCGATCCCTCTGCGGCGCATAGGCGGGCGTCGGTTTGCCGTCGCGGTCCACCACTTCGGCGAGACCCCGCGCGCCGGGGAAATTACCGTAGAGATTGTCGAACGCGCGGTTCTCGGCATAGATCACGACGATCGTATCGACCTGGGCTCGCAGCGCGCGAGTCGAGTCGCTGCCCGAGGGGGTCCGAGCGTGCATGGGGCCCCTGTCCGCGCAGGCCACGATACCAAGGGTGACGATGCTCGAGGCGACAAACAGTCGACAGGCGACAAAGAGTCGACGTGAATGATGGCGTGCGCGAAGCCGAGAGCCCAGTGTCATGCAGCGCAGTATAAGGCGCACTTACGCGGCGTGCGACCGGCGCGCCTGCCTTCTTAGACGGCGCCTGCGGACATTGTTCCAAAAGCTAATACGTGTTCTAAAAGCTATACGTCGCGCTGACGCTCAACATATCCGGGTCGCCATACGGTGAGCTAATGCGTTCGTATTCGGCGCGAAACGCAAAGCCCCAAGCTCTTGATTGCACACCCACGCCGTAAGCAAATCGATAGTCGACCTGGTCTTGGCGATCGAACGAAGGCACCACGCATGCGCCCTGGACCTCGCAGTCCTGCGAAATGGTGGTGTTGACCTCGGTTTGCAGCCGCGCCACGCCCGCCTTGCCGAAAACGTCGAAGAACGGTATCGGCAACGGCAAATAACCCACGCCGAACAGCGCGGCCGCACGCGGATGGGAATCGAGGCCGTAATAGCCGGCATCGTAATAGCCGTTCGCGCTAGGGTGACCAAAGTCGATATATTCGAATTCAGCGCCGACCACCGGCAACGGACGCACCCCGGCTATCACCTTCCACGCGGTCTGGTGATCGTCGAAGTATCCCGGCAAGCCATATGCCGGATCGTCGCTGCGAATGGTGGAATAGCCGACGCCGGCGCCGACGTACAACCCAACCGGATCCTCCGCCAAAGCCGCGGTTGACACTCCGCACGCACCCACCGCCAGGCCGGCCAACAATACGCCTGAAATCCGCTGCATCGACGTCTCCACTATGAGGACTGCAATCTCGGACCGGCGGCCTGGGACAGAAGTTCCGGCCAAACGTAGGCGCTGCCCGGCGCGGTATACTTTCGCCATGAAATTTTCCGGCGCTACTGGCTTGGCTTGCGTCATCGTTTGTCTGACGGCAATGCTGCCAGGTTGCGGTCAAAAAGGACCGCTGACGCTACCGGACGCGCCCAAGCACAAGCATACGTTGCCGAAAAACCCTGCCTCGCCGGCAGCTACCGGAACGTCCGGCACGCCCGCGGCCGCAGGCGGGGGCACAACGTCGGGTACCTCGCCTGCACCGTCGTCCGTACCCGCGCCCGCCACACCGCCGGCACCGCCGTCGCCGTAAGCGCATGAAGTCTCTTTAATGAGCGGGCGGAAGCTGATTCTGGTCGATGGCTCCGGCTATCTGTATCGGGCATTTCACGCGCTGCCGCCGCTCACCAACTCCAAGGGTGAACCGACCGGCGCCGTGCTGGGCGTGCTCAACATGCTTAACAAGATGCTCAAGGAGGAGGCTCCGGACCGGATCGCCGTGGTGTTCGACGCGCCCGGCCGCACCTTCCGCGACGACTTGTTCGATCAGTACAAGGCGCATCGCCCGCCGATGCCCGATGACCTGCGTTCGCAGGTGCAGCCGCTGTTCGACTCGGTGGCCGCGATGGGGCTACCGCTGCTGCGCGTGATGGGAGTCGAGGCGGATGACGTCATCGGCACGCTGGCAAAGCAGGCCGCGGAAGCGGACTTCGACGTGATGATATCGACCGGCGACAAGGACATGGCGCAACTCGTCGGTCCACGCATCGAGCTGCTCAACACCATGAGCAACACGCGCCTCGATCGCGCCGGCGTGAAGACCAAATTCGACGTGTTTCCCGAGCAGATCGTCGACTATCTCGCGCTGGTGGGCGACAGCTCGGACAACATCCCCGGAATCACCGGGGTAGGGCCGAAGACGGCGGCCAAATGGCTCAATCAATACCGCACGCTGGACGAATTGATCGCCCACGCCGCCGATATCGGCGGCAAGGTGGGAGAGAACCTGCGCAACGAACTCGAGGTGCTCGAACTGTCTCGCAAGCTCGCGACCATCGATACCGCCGTGCGGTTGGAAGTGACCGTCGAGGCACTGCACGCCGGCGTTCCGGATCACGCGCGACTGCGCGAGCTGTATACGCGACTGGAATTTCGCTCACTGCTCAGGGCACTGGAAGCGGAGGCCGGGCCGGCGAAGGGAGGCGCCGCAGTCGACGCGGCGGCTGGCGCCGCCGGCGCCGGCTCGCTGACCAGCGGATCGACGAGCGCCGACGCCGGCACGGCCTTTACAGTAGCCCCGTCCGCGGCTTTGGCCCGCCGGTATGAAAAGATCCTGACGCGCGAGGCATTGGACGTCTGGCTGGCGAAGCTCGCCGCGGCCCCGCTCATTTCCTTCGATACGGAAACCGATAGCCTCGATTACATGCAGGCGCGGGTCGTCGGCGTGTCCTTCGCCGTCACGCCCGGCGAAGCCGCCTACGTTCCGCTCGGTCATGACTATGCGGGAGCGCCGGCACAGCTCGATCGGGAGGCGGTGCTCGCCGCATTGAAGCCCATGCTCGAGGATCTCACCAAGGCCAAACTCGGACATCATCTCAAGTTCGATACGCACATCCTGGCGAACTACGGCATCGCGCTCAATGGGCAGCGCTTCGATTCCATGCTCGAATCCTATGTGCTCAACAGCGTGGCGACGCGGCACGACATGGATTCGACCGTCGAGAAGTATCTCGGGATCAAGACCATTCACTACGAAGATGTCGCGGGCAAGGGCGCCAAGCAGATCGGCTTCAATCAGGTGGACGTGGATCGCGCCACCGAATATTCCGCCGAGGATGCCGATGTCACGCTCCGGTTGCACCATGCGATCTGGCCGCAAATCGAAGCGCTGCCGACGCTCAAGGTTCTTTACGAGACCATTGAACAACCCTTGGTCCCGGTGCTGTACCGCATGGAGCGAACCGGCGTGCTGGTGGACCGACAGCTGCTCAAGACGCAGAGTTCGAAACTCGCCGCGCGAATGCTGGAGCTGCAAACCGAAGCGCATGCGGCGGCCGGCGGCGTATTCAATGTGGATTCCCCGAAACAGTTACAGGAAATCCTGTTCGGCAAGCTCGGCATTCCGGTGATTCGTAAGACACCGACCGGCCAGCCATCGACAGCTGAAGACGTGCTCGAGGAACTCGCCGAGAACTATCCTTTACCCAAGTTGATCTTGCAGTACCGCGGCGTCGCCAAGCTCAAATCGACGTACACCGACAAGCTGCCGGAGCAGATCGACTCGCACACCGGGCGCATCCACACGTCTTATCATCAGGCGGTCGCCGCTACCGGCAGACTCTCCTCGACGGATCCGAATTTGCAGAACATCCCCATCCGTACGGAGGAAGGGCGGCGCATCCGCCAGGCCTTCATTGCGGCACCGGGCCATTCGCTGGTCGCGGCCGACTATTCGCAAATCGAGTTGCGCATCATGGCGCATCTGTCCGGTGACGCGAGCCTGCTCAGGGCTTTTGCTGAAGATCGCGACGTCCATCAAGCGACCGCCGCCGAAGTGTTTGGGGCGCCGCTCGAGGCCGTGAGCGCGGATCAGCGCCGCTCCGCCAAGGCCATCAATTTCGGTTTGATCTACGGCATGTCCGCGTTTGGACTCGCGCGACAACTCGGCATCGGGCGCGGCGACGCGCAGAAATACGTCGATCTGTACTTCGAGCGCTATCCAGGCGTGAAGCGCTACATGGACGAGACGCGACGGCAAGCGCGTGAGAGTGGATTCGTCGAGACGGTGTTCGGCCGGCGGCTCTATCTGCCGGAGATTCAGTCGCGCAATCAGGCGCTGCGCCAGTACGCCGAGCGCAGCGCCATCAACGCCCCCATGCAGGGTACGGCTGCCGACATCATCAAGCGCGCCATGATCGACGTGGACGCGTGGCTGCAGACCTCCGCGGCGCCCGCGCGGCTCATCATGCAGGTCCATGACGAGTTGGTTCTCGAGGTGGCGGATGCCGCGGTGCCGGAAATCATCGACCAGCTGCGTAGCCATATGGCGCACGCCGCGGAACTCGCGGTGCCCCTGAAGGTCGACGTGGGGATTGGGCGCAACTGGGATGAAGCGCACTAGGTATGAAGCGCACTAGGTGGAGTTGGGACCCCACCTCAGGCTGGTAGCGGCCTTGTTTGCGCGGACTTGCAGATTTTACAATAGCCGGGTCGGCGGCGCTGCCGGGGCGAAAATAATCGGATTGTGAAGTCTTGTCAGGCTGGAACTTTCGATGGGCACCCCCATCTAATCCAATGAGCGAGAAAGACGCTCCCCGCTCTTCTCCCTGAGCGGGCATGACCCGGTTTGTCATCCCCATGCCGGGTTGGTCTGCCTCGGTGGCTGCTCAAAGCACCCACCGGGGCCTTTTTTTGTGCGCCGGTTATGTGCGAATTTTATGCGCTCGAGGTCTGTAGGTCGGACGCTTTGCACATGCCGCGTCCCTTAAGCCGCGTCGAGCCAACGATCGAGTACCTCCCGAGCCTCCTCGAAGCCTACCTTCGAATGCGCGGAGAAGAGCTGCGCAGTGACCAAGGTATCGGCACAGGCCGCCTGCGTTTCACGCAGGACCCGCTGCGCGTCGCGTCGATTCAGTTTGTCCGCCTTGGTGAGCAGCACGTGCGCGAAGCGGTCGCGAGCGAGCACCCATTCGAGCATCGCGGCGTCTTGGGCGCCGAGGCCGCGGCGGCTGTCGACGATCAACACCAGACCCACCAGCGATTCGCGCACGTTAAAATAGTGCTCCATCAGGGCGAGCCAATGCAGCCGTACTTTTTCCGGTACCTTGGCAAATCCATAGCCCGGCAGGTCCACCAGCCGTCGTTCGGGCGCCACTTCGAAGAAATTGATGAGCTGAGTGCGCCCAGGCGTGCGGCTGACACGCGCGAGTCCGGTGCGTTGCGTGATGGCGTTGATGGCGGTCGATTTGCCGGCATTTGACCGCCCCGCGAACGCGATTTCTCGGCCGGCATCCGGCGCGAGCTGATGCGCTTCGGCCGCACTGGTCACGAATTTCACATTGGAGTAGGTCGACATGGCCGCGTGAGCGAGCCTCGTAGTGTACAATTTACAGTCAATTGAGATTCACATTAACACGGAGCATCGGGCGATCATGAAGCGGCTTTGGATTCTCACTGCAATGATTTCGGGTGCGGTCGCGAGCGCTCAAGCGTGGTCGGCCGGTAGCGTCGAAGCCGGCGCCACTAAAGCCGTCATCTGCCAGGCCTGCCATGGCGCGAACGGCAATAGTACGAATCCGGAATGGCCGAGCCTCGCGGGTCTGGGCGCCGACTACATCGCCGCTCAACTGCAGAACTTCAAGGACGGCAAGCGCAACAACGCGATCATGATGCCGAATGCCATGGCCTTGAGCCCCGACGATATGGCGGACTTGGGTGCCTACTTCGACAGCTTGACGAATACCGGATTGGAGGCCGACCCCTCGTACTGGGCGGCCGGCGAGAAGCTCTACCGGGGCGGCAACGCGGCGCGAGGGATACCGGCGTGTATGGCCTGCCATGGACCGACCGGTCGCGGCAACGAGTCGGCGAAATTTCCGGCGCTGCGTGGCCAGCATTCGGTCTACGTGATCAAGCAGCTGACCGACTACGCGTCCGGCGCGCGCGGGACCGGACCCAACGGAATCATGCAGACGATCGCCAAGCGCTTGGCGCCCGACGACATGCGCGACATCGCGTCTTATCTGCAAGGATTACGTTGAGAATCCAGGCCCGCTACGCGGGTGCGTGGGTCGTCTTGTCGCTGGCGCTCGCGGCCTGCGGGAAACAGGAGTCGGCGAGTGAGCGGCCCCCCGTCGGCGCGCCAGCGGCGGAGACTGCCGCCGGAACGCCGCACACCGCCGCGACCCGGCCAAAAGGCGCCGACCAATCAGCGGAACAACCGTCGACGATCACGCGCCTGAACGAAGATGGCTCGGAGACCGTCGAGGAGGTTCCCGGTGACACCGGCGCGCGCAATCCGCTGCTCGCTGCGGTCTCCTCCACCGTGGCGGCGGCGACCTCCACCGCGACGGCGGCGGCGCTATCCGGACCGGTCATATGGCAAGACGGCGTCAACTACACGCGCTTGGTCCCGGCACAGCCGACCGCGGTGCCGGCCGGCCAGGTCGAAGTCCTGGAGTTCTTCTGGTATGCCTGCCCGCATTGCTATGACCTCGATCCCAAGGTCGAAGCGTGGAGGAAGACCCTGCCGTCCTACATCTCCTTTTCGCGCGTGCCCGTGATGTGGAACGAGAGCCATCGTTCTCTCGCGCGCCTGTATTACACGCTGCAGAGCTTGGGGAAACTCGAGCAGCTGCACAGCGAGGTATTCAAGGAAATCCACGTCAATGGCGACGCGCTCGTTGCCACCGATGATGCGGATTCGGAGCGCATGCAAATTGCCTTCGTGAAACGATTCGGAATTGCCGAGGACGCCTTCCGGACGGCCTACGACTCGTTCGCGGTGGAGACTGATCTGCAAAAGGCCGACCAGCTGGTGCAGCGTTACCGCATAGACGGCGTCCCGACGTTCGTCGTGAACGGCAAATTCATTGCCGACGTACGTACCGCCGGCAGTCCCGAGAATTTGCTGTCGCTGATCGGCGATCTCGCGGCGCAGGAGCACAAGCACTAACTCATGCGAACACACACCGGCGGCTGTCATTGCGGCCGTGTCCGCTTCGAGGTGCGGGCTCCGGCAAGGATCGAGGTCGCCGACTGCAACTGCTCCATGTGCAGCAAGTCGGGGTACCTGCACTTGATCGTCCCGGCCGACCGATTCAGGCTGCTCAGCGGCGAAGACGCCCTCTCCACGTATTCGTTCAATACGCATGTCGCCAAACATTTCTTCTGCTCCACGTGCGGCGTGAAATCCTTTTATATTCCGCGTTCGCATCCCGACGGCGTCAGCGTCAATGCCCGCTGCCTCGATGCCGGGACGATCGAGGCCATGACGGTCGAGCCTTTCAATGGCATCGAGTGGGAGCAAGGCCGGGCCGAGTATCGTGAACCCGCCGACGGCCCGTGAGTGTCATAATCGGGCGACACTTTAACGATTATGGTGACATGAACTAATGTCACACCTCCCTAGGCGTGAAAGTGTGACTCAAGTCGCGCGCGGCCTTCCGAAGGATGGAGGATGCTAGCGCAGCCCGAAGGTCTCGATGCAAACCGCAAGTGCCATGTTGGAACCGCATCCAATCTATGCGCCGCTCGACGATGCGGCACGCTGCAACGGCATCCGTGAACGGATCGTGCTGGTCTTGGTGTTGTACGCGCTGCTCCACACCGGCGAGGCACTGGCGAGCGATCAACCGACCGGCAACGAGGGTGAGAATTCTTCTGCCGGGCAATTTCGCTCGAATCGATCGCACAGTTCGGATGCGGCACCGCGAGTCTCGGTTTCCAGTTTCTCGGCTCCCCGGTTCTCGGCTCACGCCGCGGACCCCAGCGCCGCCACTGCCCCGGCGCCCGCTCCCACTCTCGGATCCCCCGGCGATTTCACCGCCCCGAATCTCGATGACATCAAGGTATTCTCGGACACGGAATTTCGCCCGCGGAGGCAAAATCTCTTCGACAAAGATCCGTTCGACAGCTCCTTCGACGATGTTCCCATGCTTTGGAACTCCACGGTTTGGCAGCGGATGGGTGACTACAGATCTCGCGATCGGGTTCGAGTACTGACGCTGTGGGAGTCGAGCGGCAGTTCAGTGTCGCTGCAAGCCGGACGGCGCGGCGACCCGTCGCTGCAATGGACCAGCCGCTGGATGAACCGCGGCGGGTCGACCAAAGGTTTGCTCGATCAATTGTTCTCCGTGTCCTTGGCCGGCGCCGGCAACAAGCTGCGTAGCCTCTCGCGGTCGACGAGTGCTCAGGAGCCGCCCGCGAAGCAGATCACCATGGGGCCGGTGGCCGCCGCCAAATAATCCCACGGCGGCGTATCTCACCGCCGGGCATCGTCGCCCTTGCGGCCCTCTCGGTTTTCCGGCCCTCTCTGACCCCGGCCCTTGCGGCCCATCATCGCCGTCCTTCGGCTTGCCCCGCGGCCGACTCAATTTCACCTGGCCGCTCATCGGATGCTATCGTCAGGCATGGAAGAAAATCGACGCGACGCGGGGCTGGTGCGCGCGCTGGGGCCTTGGAGCCTTGCGGCCGGCGTGGTCAATATCGTCGTCGGCGCCGGCATTTTCGCGGTCCCAGGCGCTCTCGCCGAATCCCTGGGTGTTTATGCGCCGCTGGCCTTTGTCGTCTGCGCGGCGGCAATCGGGGCGGTCGCGGTATGTTTTGCCGAGGCCGGCAGCCGGATACCGACCAGCGGCGGCGTTTACGGCTGCATCGAAGCGGCGTTTGGGCCTTTCACCGCCTATGTCGCGGGTACTTTGCTCTGGTTCGGCAACGTGCTGGCGTGCGGCGGCGTCGCCGCGGCCTTGGCCGACGTGGTCGCGAGCGTGTTGCCCCCGCCGTATCAGGCGTTGGCGCGCGTGGCAACCGTCATCGCCGTGATCGGGGGCTTAGGGATCGTGAACTTCGGCGGCGTCGCCCGAGGTGCGAAGCTGGTCAATGCGGCGACCCTCGTAAAATTGATTCCCATTGCGATTTTTGTCGCCGTAGGGTGTAGCGCGATACATGGTACGAATTTCATCCAGAACTCGCAGTCGACCGCGGCGGGACTCGATCGCGCGTTGATACTCGCGATGTTCACGTTCGTGGGAATGGAAACGACCCTCTGCGCGAGCGGAGAGGTCATCCGGCCGGCACGGTCGATTCCACGTGCATTGATGATCTCGCTGGTATTCATCGCGCTCCTGTACGTGGCTATTCAGCTGATCGCGCAAGGGATCTTGGGCGACTCGCTGGCTCACTCCAGAGTGCCGCTCGCCGACGCGATGGCGCGAATCAGTCCGCTGCTGCGGGCATTGATGCTGGTCGGTGCGGCCGTATCGATGTTCGGCTGGCTTGGAAGCGACATTTTATGCAGTCCGCGCATTCTGTTCGCCTTGGCCCGCGACGGCGTACTGCCCCGGGTGCTCGGACGGTTGCACAGCCGATTTCGATCGCCGTATTTCGCAATCGCCTTCTACTGCATCCTCGCCGTCGCTCTGGCGTTGTCCGGCACGTTCGCGGAGCTCGCCGTGCTCTCGACCCTGGCGATCGCGCCGCTCTACGTGGCCGGCTGCGCCTCCGCCTGGCGGCTTGCCCACCGCGGAGTGGCGCGCGCCGGCGCGCCGCTCAATTTTCGGTGGCTCGGCGCTGCGGTGGTGTTCGGAATCACCAGCATGCTGGTTCTGATCGGCCTCGCGTCACGAGCGGAAATCATGGGCCTCGGCGTGATCATCCTCGTCAGCGGCGTCGCGTATCTGCTGCAAAGCCGGCTGCGACCGGCCGTGGGTGAGACCGCCGGATGAGTGGGTGCGCCCGACTGGACCAGTGACCCCTGCCTTCGGAGTTCTAGCTGCGGACCAATGCGTAGCCGGCGAGTTGCCGCGCTCATTGCAGCGGGCCGCTCGGGAAGAACGAAGGTTGAATTGCGATCGCTTAGGTCAGCCCCGACCGGAGCCCCTCCGCCAAAAAGTCGTACAACGCGCGAATCCGTGCACTCGACCGTATCTCGCGGTGGACGGCCAGCCAGACCGGTAGGCTCGGCATGGGAATATCCTGCAGAACACGTTCCAGCGAGGGCTCACGCTCAGCGAGCCAGGTCGCCGCAAACCCAATCCCCAACCCGGCGCATAGGGCCTGCCAGAGAACGACGTGGTCGTCGCTGCGGATGATAAAGGAATCCCGTTCGATCCTATGCCCGAACGAGGCGAAGGCACGAATTATCGAGTCGTCCCGATCCAAGCCAATGAGATCGTGGTAGCTGAGGTCGCCTGGCTTGCCGGGCACGCCTCGACGGCGCAGGTAGTCCTTCCGTGCATACGCTGCGATCCGAACCTCCCCCACGCGTCGCGCGATCAATGAAGCCTGTATCGGCCGCATCATACGAACCGCGATGTCTGCCTCCCGCCGCAGCAAGTTGCTCACGGCGTTGGACGCAATGATGTCGATGGCGATCCCGGTCTCGCGCTCCCGGAACCGGGCGAGAAGCGGGGGCAATAGGTACGTTGCCACGGTCTCGCTAGCGGTAATGCGGACCGACCCCGAAAGCTGTTTGCTCTGGCCCGTCAATGTACGTCCGATCGCCTCGGCGTTATCAGCCATGGCGCGAGCTTGATCGGCGATTGATCGTGCCGCAGAGGTCGCGACGAGACCACGGCCCGTACGCTCGAACAACACAGTGCCCAGCTGCCGCTCGAGCTCCGCCACGTGCCGGCCAAGCGTCGGCTGACTGACGCGAAGTTGTCGGGCGGCAGCGAGCAGGCTACCCCTTTCGATCACCGCCAGGAATGACCGCATCAGTGACCAGTCAAACGATGTCGGCCCACCCGGGGTATTCATTTATGCATTTGTCACTCTCCGTTCTATGCAATTGTGCGATCTCCGCAGGCTGCACACAATATCGCTCATCGGAAACGTCATTGGCCTTTCGATACGGAGGGATACACCATGGACTCGAAATACACTGTCTTGATGATTCCTTGCTTCGCGGGTGCGCCCTGGCAACTCGATCAGTTGCAGAACCTCCACGAATGGCCCATGGATCGTTTGATCGGAAAGTACGCGGCGCAGAGCATGTTGGGCAGCATCAAGCAATCGCTCGAAGTAGCACTGTCCCGCACGGGCCATCTGTTCCGATTCTCGCATCCGGGCCAATATCTCGAGGGGGTGCGAACGGTTCTCCAATCGACTATACCCGCCATCGGAGGGGTTCAATGAGCCTGCCACTGAACACACCAAGAGGCACCGGAGTGGCCGCCGCGTCTTCTCAAGCACAGATCCAGATTGCGGCGACTCCAGAGCGGGTGTGGGATCTGCTGTCAAACATCGATCAGTGGCCGAAATGGAACGCGCTCGTCCAAGCCGCCAAACTCAGCGGCCCACTCCATCCGGGCAGCGTCTTCAAATGGAAGTCCAAGGGTCTGACGATAATTTCCATCCTTCGAGAGGTCACGCCAAACCGACGTATCACATGGACGGGAAACGCGTTCGGCACCCAGGCGATTCATACGTGGGAAATCGAGGGGACCGATCAAGGCGTCGTGCTGCGCACAGCGGAATCATTCGACGGCTGGCTTCCTCGGCTGATGCCTAAGACCATGCAGCGCATGCTCGACGAGACGCTCCCGTCCTGGTTGGAGGCGATAAAGTCGGAGGTCGAGCAGTAGCCCATCTGGCAGCGCGTCGAGCCCCCCGCAGCCCCGGTAGACAGCAAAAACCAGGCGGCACCAGCGTTGAGAACACGGTCGAAAACATCAACGCGCCAGTCACATACCCGAGCAAAATACCCGACAGTAAGCGCGTAAGTCACAGATCTAATTCGAAAAAAATTGGTGCGCCCGACTGGATTCGAACCAGTGACCCCTGCCTTCGGAGGGCAGTACTCTATCCAGCTGAGCTACGGGCGCATGGCAAGGGGTCGCGATGGTACTCGCCGTCGGCCAGCCGCGTCCAGTCGCTCAAGGTCGCCGCGCCCGCGCTACGCCCAAGGATTGCCAATGCGCCTCGTTCCAGTAGCGACGCGCGGCGCCTGAAGGCGAGGGCAGCGCAATGAGTCCGGTAGCCCCCTCGGTGTCCGGCAGTACCCCGTAATCCACGCGGTGGCCGAGGAATTCTTCGGCCGCTCGCTTGCTGGTGAAGGCGATGAAGCGCGGCCGGTAGGCGGCGATGAGATCGCGTAGGCGCGCGACGTCAAAATGGGACTTGGCCAGAATGTCATCGCTGCCGGCGACGGTTTTCGCGAGATCCGTCAGGCCCATGTTCCAGTCGGTCAGTCGTCGGAATTCCTCGGGCGCGAGAACATGCGGCGTGAGCCCGACGCGGTGCAGCGTGCGCCAAAAGGCGTTGCCCGGCCCCGCGTAGTAGGCGCCGCGCCGCGCCGATGCGCCGCCGGCGGCCGTGCCGCAAAAAACGATGTCGAGATCGTGGGCGATCACATCGGGCAACACGTGATGTGCGGCTGCGCTAGGAATTTTTCTTCGGCAGTCCATCGAAGAAGTCGACCACGCCCGTCTCTAGCGAGTACTCGGCGCCGACGACCATGAGTCCCGCCTGTTGGATGAGATGCTCAATGATGGGCGATCCACGGCGCAGATGCCTTACCGAGGCGCGGATATTCGCGCGCACGGCCTCACGAGCCAAGGCCTCGAGATCGTGCCGCAGGTGGGTCGTCAGCAACCCCTCGACGGACGGCCGGATGAGATCGACGATGGAATGCAGATTGTGCGACTGATTCTCCGTCGGCCGCTGCAGCTGCTCGAGCGTCGCTTCGATGGCGCCGCAGCGCGTGTGACCCAACACCACCACCAAGCGCGTGCCAAATTGCTCGGCCGCGAATTCGACGCTGCCGATTTGGGAGGGAGCAACGATGTTGCCGGCGACGCGAATGACGAACAGATCTCCTAACCCCTGATCGAAAACGATCTCGACGGGTACACGGGAATCGGAACAGCCGAGGATGGCGGCGAATGGCTGCTGACCCGAGGCCGTCTCGATGCGCCGCAGCCGGCTCGAGAATTCATCGCGGCTGCTGGCATCCGAGGTGAACCGGCGGTTACCCTCCTGCAAAAGCTTAAGAGCGTCGAGGGCGGAGATCACTGATCACCCACCCGACCGCGACACCTCATGGGGGCACTCGAGCAAGCATCCCGAGGGCGACCAACGCTGGGCCGCATGAGCCGGCGTGGATCGAGCAGGGTTGAGTCCGAAATTGCGGCGCGCTACCAGCGGCCGGCAGAGTTCGGCCGATAGCCCAAAAGGCGCGCCGGCAGAAACAGAATTGCGCGCAGCAGCGCAAACGCGGCTTCGAAGGTGATGGAAAGCAGCATAAACGGCAGCGACAAGAGCCACAGCACCGGCCAGACAAGAATCGCGAGCAGCGCGAGCGGCCAGCATATGACGAACAGCAGGCACCAGCCGATGATGACTAATAACGCTTTCATAATGGCTCTCCGTGTTTCCCCTGCGCACCCATCATATACGGTTGGCGGCTGATATTCCCCCGGCGCTTGGCCGTGTTCCCCGGCGGTTGAGCGTGGGCCGATGCCGACTAACCGTCGACTCGAGCGACTTCCGCAGGGTCTTGCGTGCTACGAAGCTCCATAAATCGGTTGGCCGCCGGTCGCCGTGACGCAGGCACGGGCACCGTGGTCGACCCCTCTGGGATATTGTGTCAGCGATTGACTCGCTGCTTGCCAGGAAATCCGGTGTTCCAGCCACACCTCCATAGTGGGCGCAAAGTCCTTCGGGTTGTCCAGAGACAGCGTGGTGATATCGATGGTGTCGGAATGGGCGGTGTTTTCATACGTGAGCTGGCTGCCGCACGACCGGCAAAACCGGCGCACCACGCCGTGCGACGACCGATAGACTTGGGGGGAGCCGGACAGAAACTGAAATCGCGACCGCTCGACCGTCAGCCAGGCGACCGTCGGAGCCGCGCTTGCCCGGCGGCAAGTGGCGCAATGGCAAATACTGGAGATCAGCGGCGTTCCGGAGATGCGAAACCGAATTGCCGAGCAGAGACAGCCACCTTGATGAATCTGCATGATCGTTTCACCTGCCTGTTGCGAGATCGCTGTGCTGTTAGGTCGGACACCTTCGGAACGAGTAGGAAACCACGGCTGACGCTGCGCGAGTCCTGGAACCCTCGAGTCCTAGAATATAGCGGTCAAATTGTGATCGCGCGAGTGCTGAAACCGGGGTCCTCTAGCCGGCGCTGGCTCGGCTCTGCCACCGCTCGCAGCTCCAAAGACCCCCGGAAAACGCAAACCACCACGCGACGGCGAGCCACCATCGACCGAACAACGCAACGTGGCTGAGTGTAAAAAAAGCCAGCAATGTCGCGAGCATGCAGCCGAGCGAAATCGCCGTGAGCGATACGGCACGAAGCCGAGGCATCCAACATATTCTTATCAGCACCCCGTAGCTGAGGGCGCCCGTGACCGATGACAGTCCCAGGAGGGCGAGGATTCCGCCGTTGCCAGGCAACCCTCCGACGAAATGGCGCCCCAACATGATGACGCCGAGGGTACCCGCGCTCAAGGCCGCCGAACCGGCAATGAACAGGCATTGCCGCCCAATGGATCGCGGCATCCGCAACGCCAGCACCAATGCCGCCGCGTGCAGCGCTCCGTAAGAGAGAAACGACGGCAACGGCAGCACAATCAAATGCCACCCACTCGACGCCGCGAGCGCAACCGAAAAGCAGGCGAGCCACAGAAAATGACGAGAGTAATCGAGACGGTCGACGCCAACCAGCGGCACCTCAAGCGCCGTGGAGATGCACAGGGAGATGCGACTCGATATACGAGATCGTCGCGGCTGTGTTCTCGAAAACCTCCACCGGTACCACCGCCCGACGCTTATCTCCCGTCAAGGTGATCGATAGCGGCGTTCTCTTTACCTGAGTGACTTCGGACCACGACAGGTGGATGCGACCATTCCACGTCAACTGCGAGACACCCGCGTCGGTAACGCGGGTCGACAGGGTGCGGATTGCATTCAACGTCAAGGCCACTGCGCCGAAGGCCGTGATAATGCCGAGCGACTGCCCTTCGACGGCCAAATAAACGCTGGCGGGAATCTGCAGGACGCCAAAAATCAGCGCTGTCGAGGCAAGAGGGTAGACGAGTTTAGGGGCATCGGATGGCATGATGCTATTTCGGTGTCAGCTTCAACAGCACGACGCCGTGACTCGGAATGACCAGGGGGTCGGCATCCCCGATGCGCCCGAGCTCCTTCGCCGCCCAGATGTCGCGTGCCTCGGCGCCACTGGGTAACCCCGCTTCCTTCACGTGCAGGTCGCTGCCGCGCAGCTGCGCGCGGTCGGTGCCGATATTGAAGATCGCAAGCGCCGTCCCGCCGTCATCCAAGGGACGCGACCAGATCTGCACGGGCCCTTCCTGGAATAGGAGGTTGGCTTCCCTGCCAAGCCGATCCTGGTCTATCGCAATGACTTCGCGGTTGGTCAGGATCGCGCGCACGTCATCGCTCATCTGCGTCAGATTGTTGCCGGCCAGTAGCGGCGCCGCGAGCATCGCCCAATAGGTCATGTGCGTCTGGTTCTCCTCATGTGAGAGCTTGCCGTTGCCCACCTCGAGCATATCCGGATCATTCCAATGTCCAGGACCGGCGTAGCGGCCGAGGCCCGACTGCGTCAGCGCAATGAGCACGATGCGATCGTAATGTTCGCTGATGTCGCCGGTCGTGCGCCATAGGTTAGCTCCCACCGCGGAGCCCCACCGCCACACCGAATCGAAGCCGTATTGACACAGGCTGTAGACGATCGGGCGGCCGGTGGCCAAGAGCGCTTGATGCATTTTCTCATAGGCGGCCCGCGTCATACGGTCGCGCGCGTCGAGATCGCGAATCCCGGCCGAGTCCATGACGTCGCTAAAGCTGCACAGGTCATATTTCAAATAGTCGATGCCCCAAGCGGCGTAGGTCCGCGCGTCCTGCCGTTCATGGCCATAGGAGCCCTCATACTTGCCGCAGGTCTGGGGTCCAGGCGATGAATAGATCCCGAGCTTCAGGCCCTTCGAATGCACGTAATCGGCCAGGGCCTTCATATCCGGGAATTTCTCGTTGGGGTGGATCACCCCCGAGGCGTCGCGCTTGCCCTCCCAGGTATCGTCGATGTTGACGTAAATATACCCTGCGTCGCGCATCCCTGAAGCGACCAGTTGGTCCGCGGCTAGACGGATGTCGTTGTCAGTCACCTTGTCCGCAAACCAATTCCAGCTATTCCATCCCATCGGCGGCGTCGCGGCCAGCGTATCGAGGCTGAACACGGGGTGGCTCAAGGCTAAGAGCATGCTGCTCAAGAAGGCTTGGAGGTATCGCATGCGCATGGGTTTAACCCCGGGGAGAAACTATGTTACCGAAGGAGTCTGCTGCGCCATTTGGAATATCGCAAGATGCGCCATGCCGGTTCAACGCACATAATCTAAGTAGTCGATCGCGGTCGCTCGAATAGTTAGGCACCGCTCTTTATTGCCGAGGGGGACCAAAAAACAAGATATAGCCGTCTGGCGGACTCTAGCCGGCGTCGCCCCAGTTAAATGTTCCTATATAGGAATATGTGATCAAAACGCGAACACAATCACTTTTCCCAAACTCGCTTGTCGGTACGCTGGTTCCATCCTCAACGACGGCAAGTAGGAGCGGAAAATGAGTCGAACCCATGTTTCGATTCTGCTGGGCATGTGTCTGGCAACCCAAGTTTGGGCAGAAGATGCGCCCTCTCCGCCCACATCCGGCGCGGTTCCGGCAAGCGGCCGAAGTCATCCGCTCGCCGTGAACCTGGCGACAATCGGTGCCCTATCCTGCGTAGAACGGGCCAACCAAGTCGCCATGTTTTTGGACCCGACGCATACCTCCCAGTCACTGGTGCAGGCACCGCCCGACAACCCGAATCGCCGGCTCATCATGGCGACCATGGTGCTCCAACCGCAGCCAGGGAACTATACGATCAACAATATCGCCCTATCGCCCGGCGATGCCAATGGCTGCGGTGCGAGCTACCATACGGTGGCTTGGGTGAACCTGCCGTGCGCGAAGGCGGAGCAGACTGAATTCCCCAACGTAAAATTTACTCGTATCAATCAGTTTGATGTCAGTACTGCTGTTCTTAGCAAGTACATGTGGATACTGGCTATGTCCGCCGGTCCCGGTTGCGTCATTGAGAAAGAGGAAATCGTGCAATGAAATCCAGGCCAGACACTTTGAGTTACCGCAATTTGACGCGCCTCACGTATCCCCCCGTCGTACTTGGGGTCCTCGCCGTGGTGGTTGGCGGAAACGCCCGCGCCGGCAACATTGCGATCGCGTGCGACCTCAGCTTGATCGGCACCGCGGAAGGAAACTGTCAATACGCCACTCAGACGGGTGGCAACTTTGAGGTACAGGGCACACTCAAGGCGGATCAAACGTTGACCACGAACGGGATCGCGAACAGCGGTTCGATCACTACCGATTCACTCACGACGAACTCGTTCAGTACTCAGTCGATCAACGCCCAGTCGATTACGAATACCGGTGCGATCAGCACCGCATCCTTAACCACCTCGGGAGCGGCCACACTGAACTCGGCGACCGTAACGAACGGACTGACCAGCAACGGCATCACCAACAATGGCAGCATAAGTACTGGGACCTTATCCAGCTCCGGTGCGGCTACGCTGAATTCACTGGCCGTGACCAACGGCCTCACCAGCAACGGCATCACCAACAATGGCAGCATAAGTACTGGGACGCTATCCAGCTCCGGTGCGGCTACGCTGAATTCACTGGCCGTGACCAACGGACTCACCAGCAGTGGGATCACCAACAACGGCAACATCAGTACCGGGACGCTATCCAGCTCGGGTGTTGCCACCTTGAACTCGGCAACCATCAGCAACAGACTGACAAGTAACGGAATAACCAACACAGGATCGCTCAGTCAGATAGGCACCACCAGCATAAACACGAGCGGCGGCGGAACTACCTCGATCGGCACGGCCGGCCTGTCCGTGAATCAGGTTTCAGGAGCTCAGAACATAATCACGGGATCGCAGCAGAGCGCCAATAACACCGCGTCGGTCACCATCACTGGTGTGAACGGCACGGCGTCGATGGTTGCGGCCACGTCCCCGAGCAACGGTCAGGGCGCGGGCGTGTACATCCAGGGTGCTGCCTCCACGCCTGGCGCATCTGATGTGTATATCGCGTCGGCGAACGGCGAAGCCGCAATCTCTATCACGAACAGCGGGGTGCAAATCATTGGGCCGAACCTGACCGGTAGCGCCTCCTCAAACAATACGTTTGGCGGTGGTGGTTCCAATTCCGGTGCCGCCAGCGTCAATAACAGCATCGGCATGGGCAGTACAAGCACCGGGTCAGTGACAAACTACATCGGGGGCGCCGCGGGGACTGGTGCCGTCACCAACATCATGGGTTCGGCCGGCTCGGTCAACGGCGCGAACGTATCCAACAGCATAGGCAGTGGCGGATCGAGCAATGACGGGTCAGTTACCAACAGTTTCGGACGGGGCAGCACCGGCAACAGTAGTGTGAACAACACTTTCGGTCAGTCGATGGCGGGCGGCGGTGCGGTGACCAACCAGTTCGGCGGCGGTGCGGGCGTGTCAACCAATGGCTTCGGCAGCGTCACTGGGAATGGCAGCGCGACCAACAACATCGGCGTCGCTTCGTCACCCAACAGCACCACGGTGAACAACATCGGCACCGGGCAGGGTGTCACCAACACGGCCGTCGGCAATACAAACGCAAAATCGACGGTCACTGTCGCAGCTGGGAGCAGCAACCTTAGTATGGCGAATGGACAGGCGAGCCTCATCGCCGGGAGCACCTCGGGCTTGACTCTCGATAGCCGCGGAGCAACGTTCGGCGGCTCGAACGGTGCCCCAGTGACGGTGCATGGCGTCGACGACGGAGTGGCAGCCACCGATGCTGCCAACGTGCGGCAATTGGACAAGGCTGTTGCTGCCAGCATGGCTACCGTGGCCGGACTCCCAGCGCTCGGCCCAGGTGAGACCGGTATGGGTGTTGGCGTGGGAAGCTATGGCGGGTACGAATCCTTCGGCCTCGCCTTCGCTCATATGATGCAGGTCGGCGCGATGGTTACTGTGGCTATTTCGGACCCCAATGACGGCCACAACGTAGCCATACGCGGCGGTGTGGGCTGGAAGTTCTGACACGATTACTGTTTCGATGGTATTGGCATCGGCGTGATCGATACATGGGTACGTGGCAGTCGAGCCACGTCCGCAGGTGTTGCGAGAACGTAGCCCAGGCGAACGTGTAGGAGATCGCACCGAACGCGCCGACGAACAACTCCGTGGCGATCCGCTCGCCAGTGTGTTCGTCATTTACCTCCTGATGATTCCTAACCAGCCCTGTTCCGCAACGGTGCAAACGTCAAAAGTGCTCAGGCTCGCCGCCAAGCGGACATCGAGACATTCATCGAGTAGAACTCTCAAGCGCCATCAGTAACGGCCAGGTTGGTCGCGCGCTCCAGAAACGCAATCACCTGCGACCGCGATACAGAGGGAAACCCTGCGAGGAACTCGTCAATTGAATCGCCAGCCTCAAGATACTCAAGTAGCGTCTGAACGGGCACGCGGGTACCAGGGAACACTGCAGCCCCACTCATTACATCAGGAGAAACGCCGACCACCGAATTGCTCATGGCAGATACGATAAACCAGAGCAATGCCGGTGTCCAAGATGGACTCTAACGATGAGGTTGAGCGACGCGGGGTTGCGCCGACATCCAACGAAGCTGATTTATCCCAATCATCGTCTCCCTCCTTGGCTGAACGCGACCCTCTCCTTGGCTCCCCGAAGACGGCACCCCGCGATCGCTCGAACCGATTGTTAGGCCCAAACTTGGCGCGGATATTAAATGCATATACAATAATTAGGGAGATGGCCTCGGACCCAAAGAAACGTCGGTCAAATAAGCGCAAACATCGAGTTGACCTTGATGGATGCGAGGCCGCCTTCGATGGCCTGATGCTTACGCGTGAGGATGCCAGCGAAGGGTACGGTGAGCAACGACTGATTAGCTTGGGCTGGGCGCACGGGCGCGTTGTTGTACTGGTATGGACGGATCGGCCGGACGGTCCCAGATTAATTTCCTGCAGAGAGGCGAATCGACATGAGCAAGAAGCGTATTTCAGGGCGTACCCGAAAATCTGAGCTTCCTTACAAGCGAAGTGATAGGGCCGCCGTGCTGTCATTTTGGAAGAGCGCCACAGCCCATAAGGGAGTGGCGGAGTTGCGCACAAAGCGCGGGCGCCCGCCTAAAGCTCCAGAAGAGCGCAAGGAGCAAATTGCATTGAGGTTAGATGCGGACGTTCTGGCCTGGTATCGCGCCCAAGGCAGTCGATGGCAGACAAGAATGAACGCCGTGCTAAAGGCATATCGCGACGCAACGGTATAGCTGAGCTTGGACGGGGCCTAACGATGAGGTTGAGCGACGCGCGGTTGCGTCGGCGTAGAGCGAAGCCCGTTTATCCATATCATCGACCCACTCCTTGGCTTACCGAAGACGCGACCCCGCAATCGCTCGAACCGACTGTTAGCTACCATTTACCTCAGCGGTCAGGCTCATCTGGATTTCACCGATGGTCAATGAAGCCGGTTGACCCAATTGGACCACCATTGCCGGCGAAATCGCGCCGTAGGCGGTGTGC
>Ga0209611_10002393_pt1 | contig 32995 bp, 16 predicted proteins | sample S1TSphgellanicum_3_FD_187693 | JGI IMG/M metagenome (GOLD analysis project Ga0209611, IMG submission 187693) | Host-associated microbial communities from peat moss isolated from Minnesota, USA - S1T2_Fc - Sphagnum magellanicum MG (SPAdes) (version 2) | ecosystem: Host-associated > Plants > Peat... | reverse complement strand
CTTCCTAGTCTAATCCCTGGGCTCCCAACTCGACCCTCTACCCTTTTTTAGAGTTGGAAGCCGGGAGCGTGTTACCAAGTCTTAACTTTTCGCAACTTGACTTTGTGAAACCCTCAAGTGGGTTTCACCCCGTGACTTGGGAGCGCATCAATAATGATCGTAGTAGTGCAAAACTTGATGCTTCTTACCATCCACCAGCATTGTTGATGGATGAGAATTTGGATAGAGTCCTTTGTAATGATCATTGTAGTGCAAAACTTGATGCTTCTTACCATCCACCAACATTGTTGATGGATGAGAATTTGGATAGAATCCTTTGTAATGATCATAGTAGTGCAAAAAACTTGATGTTTCTTACCATCCACCAACACTGATGATGGATGACAATTTTGGATACGGTCTTCATTGGTGTACCTAGCATTACTAGAATAAGAGCCCAAGCCTTTGTGCAACCAAAAGTTCAGTGTTTTTTGGCATTTACAGGCTAAGTTCTTCAAAGATGAAAACTTAATCAAATTATTGTAAATGTGTGTACATAGAGGCCCACTTTACACTAGGAGTTAAGGCCTTGAAATCAACCCCACGGGCTTTACAATTAGGAGTCAAGGATGAAATAGAAAAAATATATTTTCAATCTGCCCCAAGTTACTAACAAATGCTGAATTTTATGGCCTTCTATTGGCCTCAAAGCTGAAAAAATGATTCCATCGAATTTGAGAAGCCAATTTTGCAACAACCTTTGGGGCCAATGTTCCAACATATATTAATATTATGATGTCAATGTTGTAGCATTTATTAGTAACTCGGGGCCAAACAACAAGCCCAAAATGCTCAAAGTTGGCCCCAAGTTTTTTCATCCCGAACTCCTAATGTAAAGTGGGCCTTAGATTAGGCATGATGATGCTTGAAACATTTCAAACCCCCCTCCCCTTTATCCCTACAAGGTGTTATTTATAATATGCGTAAACCCAAGTTTGTGATCTTGTAGCTTTGGTTTAGCTCATGACCAAGAAAGGAAATCAAAGACAAGGCCAACACATGGTGAGAATGAAACATTCACCCAAATGGGAGTGAAAGGATTTAACAATCAAAATGAAGCCTTATCGATACTCTCCAATTGTATTCCTATTTTGCGAGCTCGTTAACCAAAGCTAAAGCACGAGAAGCAAGGCAAGCCAACAATAAGTCAAAGGCTTGACATGAGGTTTGAACCAAATGAGGTGTGTTGGAATCAAAGGGGAAAACTCCAAATGCCCCTTTTAATAGAATATCCACTTTGAAATCTTGATTAAATTAAAGTGACTTTAAATCCCACGTTGATTCAAATGATCTTTTTATCATGGGAAAAGTTTCATTGCAAACAAATTGATGAAAAAATTATTAAAAAATTATTTCCCAATGGAGGATCATGGGTCCAAATCAATTAAGGTGGACCAAACAAGACTAAAAGATGGACTCCATAATGTACTCATATATTTTCTTTTTCATCAATATTAACAATTTTTAAAATGTCAAATGTTTTAAAGTATAATAACTTAAACCACCATTTATCTAGAACTATGAATATCATCCATTTTATATCCATGTGTGTGGTGAAATAAAAAGGTTCAAACTAATACAAATACAAAAAAAGGTGACATGGTGGCATGATTTAAAAGATTTGAACTAGTTTTATACATGTAAATAATTGTTTTATATACCATTTTTTTTTTTACTTACACATCATACTATGTACATTTTGCAATTTACATTTACACTTGCACGATGTGGGTGTATATATTTTTGAAATAAATTTACACAATGTTATGTAAAAAATATTCTTTCTACAAAAGTAAATCATGGTGCAATATCCTCCACTTCCTTAGAGATTATGGTTTGTAGAAAAATGAGGGTAATTCATTTCATACTTTTCATTTGCAATTGTGATTTTCTTTCTAAAACAATAATGAAAGACCAAGACAAAAGCAAGATGACCAAGGGAGTTCATTTGAAACAAGTTGATAATGAAGCTTGCAACAATGCCAAGAGTTGCAAGATGATCAAAATGTTGCCATTTAAATCTTCAAATTTTGTAGGTGAAATTGAGGAACATTGGGGAGCTCACATCAAAATGTAAACCCTACTTTGCAAGATCAAAATGGGAGTAAAAACAAGGACAACAAAAGAGGAATATGATAAGACAAAGAAGGTAAGCAATAAGAAGCAAAAAAAACTTGTCTAAAATAGGTCATTGTTGGAACTTTCAACAACACAAAAAATTATAAGATGATAACAACACAACCAATTGCATCACAAACAACCTCTAAAACAACATGGGGAAGTTCAAAAGACTGTAATGAAAAAACTTTGTAACATATCATTCCTCCATACCTAATTATCTCTTCTCTCCTACTTTGATGTCTCTTATTTCCGCATGCCTACCATTTAACCCTTTCCCCTTTTATTTTCTTTATTTCTTTATCAAACTAGTTCCACTACCACATTTGTTGTTTTGAACCTCAAAGAGAGAAAGAAAAAAAATAGGAATGCAATATTGCATATGCCATTGTGTTTTGTGTTGATTATTAATTTTTTTGTTTACACTATTTTATACAAGTTGACATGGGGTGTAAAACTATAGAAGTGTATGTGTTTTTTTGGGGGTTTTGTGATCGACGTTTATATTTATCATGTTTTACATGGGGTGAAATAACCTTACATCGTTTTACGCTTACATATATATATATATATATATATAGACACACACACACACACTTACATAACATGCATAATTAAAATCATATACATGGGGTTGACATTAATTTAAACCCATTGTCCTAAGGTTTGAAGCAATTAAAACAACTAAAATCACCATTTAGTTATTTTCAACCATTCATAAGGCAATTTAAAAAGGTAAATGATGTTCGAATATATAAATTGATGTGTTAAAAGAACTTTTGAAAATGGTTGTAAGATGGTGGGGTCATTTATTCAAAAGGATTAGGTTTCCTTGAAATTATGATGTTCCAAAATCACAAGACAACAAAGTGTTTCGATTTTTTTAAAAGGACATTGAAAGTGACATGGTATAAATAACAAAAAAATAATCAATATTTTATACCCATTTGTTATCAATTTCCTTGTGAAACTAATACCCCCAAATACAAATTAACCTATTTATGTATTTTGGTGTTATTCATTTATTATGCATAAAGGGCAATTATCAAATACATCCCACCTAATATATTCCCAATGTGGGTTTTAAGGTTTAGTTTTCTTCTTATGGCCATGTTAACTAGTAGTGTGCCCATGCCTTCATATGCCCCATGGTCCAATTCTCTACATCATCTTGTCCACTTTAATGGAAAGCCAAAAAAATGAAACAAATAATTCTAGAATGTTGAAATTGGTTTGCCCTACTAAAAAATGCAACCATATACCCAAAAAGAAGGGAATCAAATATTTTTAAAAAAAAAAAGACACTCTAGGCTATGGATTCAAATTAGCACTCCTTCAAGATCAATAAATAAACATTGAAAGGATTTTTTAAAGCATGCATTTATCTAAAGTCATAGAAGGTTTTTAAAGGTTAAAACTAAGGACCAATATTAAATACTATCACTAAAATTATTAGTCCCTATGATATAAGGTGTTATTGGGCAAGTTAAACCACATTTAATTAAACTAGATGGTATCTTGGTAAAGTTTTTTTACCAATGGTAGGTGGAGTCATTTATCACTTCCTAGTTACCTAACTAGTGAAACTGTTAGATTTAACTAGTTCTAGAAGGAGGGAAGTGCTACTAACTTGCCACTTCACTTTAATTAAATTAAGGAAAGGTTAAGATGGAAGCTGTGAAATTAAGAGAAGACGAGGTTGGGGATAGCAAGGAAATCCTTGAGAGGATTCTTTCTTTTGTATCAATCTTGTGATGTGGATGGGAGAAGAAGATAGAAGTGTGTCAAGAAAAAAATTAGGGAAGAAGTTAATAAAGGTTTTTGGGGGTGAAAAGTTCTTGTTGTACTTGGCTATTGGGAATGATGAGTGTGGATTTTGGGTGTGAAACTACGATGTATTTTTCTCATTTTTCAATGATGATTTGGATCTAAGAAATAGAGAAAATAGGAGTTTTTTTTGCCTTTGGAAATTAACTACGAAAGGAAAAAAATGCACTACCATGGGCTTCAAACTACCTTTGCAAGTAACGAGAAAACCAAACATAAGCATGGCAACTATAGTGACAACAAGGTCTATAGACCATTTCTCGATTTTTTATGTCATTTCAAAGGTTTGTTATAATCAATATTACTTCTCTAAAAAATTTTAAGAGGTGATTACCATTTTTCTCCTTGCTTATTGTATAGGGACCTTGGGTATTAGTTGTTTTTGTTTTTGTTTTTGTTTTTTCTATTTTTTTCCACAACAAGTAAATTTTCCCATTGGTTGTTAGTACTTGTTGAATCTTAAAATGCGATATTAACATTTGGCAACCATATCATAAATCCTTTCTCAAATTCTTTGGTTGAGATTTTGGGATTTCATGTTATATGTTTGTGTTATGAGTATTTTCATCTACCATGTGTTTGGGTTTATGTTTTTTGGTAACCATGTGAGAATTTTTTTGTTTCTTGTCATGTTTGTTTCTTGTATGTTATAAAATATCTACTTGAAAAAAAACATTGGGTTGTAATTTCTGGAAAAAGTAGACTATGGCAGTACTATCATGCAAAATATCGATTTCATGGTGATATTCCAACAAAAAAAACAAAGACCTATTAAGGACTATAACAACAAAATTTGAGGTTGTGGCAATATTACAACAAAAAAATCAAAAACAACAATTATGGCAATAATTTACAAAATGAAAAATGTCAAAAATTTTGGTTTTTAAAGGTTTATTAGTAGTGGTAGAAGCCATTTGGGCAAGAGAAAAGAAGAAAATTAACATTGTGGTGTGGATCCAATTGAAAGGACATTAGGTTTTGGGAGTGATTAATTAATAAATTTACATGAATTTACATACCATCAAATAAAACTTGAATGAATAGGTGGAGGATTATTATGAATGCATTTTCAACCTAGATAATGCCTTACAACACTCAATAGATCACGTACTTACTACCTTTTTCAAGGTTGGCTTATTTTTCTATTTTTGTTTGGGTATCGTTAAAAGGAATCAAGATATTTTAATCCAACATTTGGAGGTAACAATAATATGTGAAAAGAAGGATGCAAATGGGAATTATGTCATGTTAAATGTTTATCCAACAATGAAGGTTGATAAGAAAAAAATAGAAAAATAGTTAGCAAAAAATAATAAGCTAAAGGAAAATATATGTTTTCATTGTAAACAAATCTAACCATTTGGAGGATAAGTGTTTTTGGACCTAATGATATATATTAATGTTTCAAGGAGCAAACAAAGGTGGTAATAAACAAGATTTCTACCCAATAACCCAAATAAAATACTTTGAGAAAGGGAAAGGCATAGAGTGGTTCAATTAGCAACAGTTACTTGACTTGTTACAATTGTAATTGGCCAAATCATTTGTCCATCAATTGCCTTGGAAGGTTGAAATCTAGGAGATAATGTGGAAGAAAAATTAGGACCAAAAATAAGCTTTAAGCTTTAGTGAGAAGAAGGTTGAAGATATTGCCATCAACATGATGGTAATAATTACACATAATAAGGCATCCAAGGAAGTAGCTTTTTGGGACAAGGAACCAATAAAAGGTAAAAGGTTTCAAGATTAGCAAAAAGGAAAAAGGCTTTCCCACACGATAGTGGAAACAATGCAAGAACTATGGAAGGAAAAAAAACTAGTGGAGGTAATTATCACCCATGACTAGTCTTGGTTGATTGAATGGACAAACTTACCTTTTGTTGTGGAACATCCATAAAAAATAACATTACTTTAGTTTGGGTCATCAAATAGTAGTAATTGAAGTAAATATTTTTTTGAAATATTCCTAGAGCGCATTAAAATTATTCCACTTGTAATTTGCAAAAAAAAACTAAACAAATCCTTTTGACCCAAAAATATGTTGCAGTATATCATTATGTAAATATATATTTTAAAATTTTCCCCACAATGATGTCATTTTCAAGTCCTTTTAAGTTAATCGTAGCTTTAGAATGTTTAAGTCTATGCTTGTACTTATTATCCGAATACACCAAAAAAGATGTACGATCCAATGTTTTAAAAGTTTGATTAAATATTACAATGTTTAATGACTACTTTTCAATATTATATTCTCAATTAATTCATTCCAAATTTCTTCCAAATCATTCCAATTTTTTTTGTGTAATTCATGACCAAACTACCTTTGGCATGGTGTGTTTTTTCTTTATGGCCATTGGTAGTAACTCAATTCCTAGCCTTTGAGACTTTGAGACCAAGAATCCACCAAGGTGATCCAAAGAGTAAAAAGCTCCAAGACCACTATTGAGACCTAGGAGTGAATATGCATCTTAAGTCTTCCTTTGTTTTTTGAGAGTTCAAATGTGTTTAGTCTTAGAAGCCAACACCAATTTATCTCAAAAATAATGTTGTTGCCTTCCCATTAGCCTTTTCCATATTATTTTTTAACAAAATGTGATATGCAAGATTCCCATTTTAGTAATTATGAAGAATAGGTATAGGGTTATGCATCTTCTATTTATAGTCGACTAGATTCATTTAAAATTATCATGGTCAAGGAATCAAATATTCTTGTTTTGGAATTCATAAGAGTCTCAAACAGAAGAGTTGGGTACAACATCTAAGGCCTTGGAATTTTTCAAGCAAATAAACTCCCATAAAAAGTTATTATGGGTGATTTCATTTATTTTTGCATGGTTGCATGGGATGTCTATTGAAGGGCCCATTTTGCTTATTCATTCATGAAGTGTGAACATATTTTGTAGATGGACACCAATCTTGTGGGGACATGTTCATATTTAGGAAATTCTCAATTATTAGCTCCTAGGTCACAAGACACAACCATAAGGTGAAAGCACACTGAGGGTGAGTCACTTTTCACCAAAAAAGGTGATGTATAACAAGTATTATAGTACATAATAAGCTAAAATCTTGATGGTATTCTTTGGTTATCCTAAACACAAGAAATTTTTTAAAAAATAAACATGATAACATTTTGGAACTAAAAGTTCACTTTGAGTCAAAATTAATCTTGATCCAATGATTAGATGAATAGGATTGGATAAAATTAATGTACATACATTATATAACTTACAATTTTTCAACGGCCATAAGGCCTCATGTTTGTGGTTCATGAAACATTATCAAACAAAAGAAAATTTAAAAACTAATGCAATGCCCATTTATAAAATCTCCTCCTCTTTGATATGCTAGTGGTTTTTTTCCTTAAAAATTATTATTATTATGCATTTATTGTTCAAAAATGCAAAAATAATAATTTAAAATTAATGAAATTTCATCCAAAAACTTTAAATCTCTAAATGGTTCTAGATTTTATTCATGTATATCAATATCATACACCATAAAAAAGTTCACCCAAAAATTCCATTCACAACCTTAGTTTTGAAATATATATGCAATTTTTTCAAACTCTATAACATGTATTATTTTGTCACAAATATATTCCATACATTCAAATTTTTCATTGTTTGTTCAACATTTTAAAAATTTGATTAGATTAAGATGAAACTTAATCAAATATACTTAAAATAAACAAAAATAATTCAAGATGTGATGTCCATACATTACCAAAAAAAAGTAATTGTAGAAAAATTATACTTGTGATTACAATTTTTGGAGGGCTTAGTGTGCTTATGCCCCATATAACTCCTCAAAAGTTAAACAAAGTTCAAAGTTGTGGAGGTCCCTAAACAACATAAGATATCATCAAAGCACAAACCTTGAATGTTTATTCCATTGTGCTTATGATTTTTATGCCTATTATGTGGCTTGCTTTTAAAATAGACAAATTGAAAATGGAATGAACATTCCATATGGGCCATCATGAGGGGGATAAAATAATCTACATCTCTTTTACAAATTAGTAAGGGGAGGAGGAATTCATTAACCAATATGAAGGAAGTTAGATCACTAACTAGTACTTTCAAAATGAGATATTTGAGCATTTTTTGTAGGATGGCATGGACTTGAAAAAGTACTCAAGGAGGATGTTCTATGTATGGGATAGAAACCATTAAATGGCTTCTTTTGGTGCTCATTTCATTCTAACATTCAAGTTCTTTATGCTAATTACCCTACACAAAGTAGAGATGAATCAATTGATGATCTTACAAAGGAGAACATCAAAGGGTTCTTTAATCACCCTTGGAGCATGTGACATTGAAATTTCAGTTAAGGATAGTTTGTGAAGACTTGATTTTTTTTTGTTGGATCTTTTTGTAACATTTTTAAAAAATAATTATTAATGTCAATGTTGAACATTGAATGGGCCTTTATACGCAAGGAGAAATATGAATGTTTTTTCATTGCTACTATCCTCTTTGTTTAGGCCTAGACCTTGTCCTATGTTTAATTGAGTTAACATAGGAAAATAGGAAAACAATTGTTTGACATTCAATTAATTTCATGGTGTACTTCACATGATAACTTGAAATAGACATAAATGAAGGAAGGTAGTTTTTTTTGTTTTGTAATTATGAAATTCACTGAACTAGGATGCTTCAAATCATATTCTTGGTGTGTTTGGAAAGCTCTTCACGAGGAGGGGTGCATGGGCTTGATTCCATAATGTTTGGACTTGCAATGCAAAAGTTCTTGAATATTGAATGATTTTTTCATTGAAAATAAATTAAATCATAGTTAAAATTTTGGGAGAATTGGAATGTACCTTTGGTGTTATTAGAAAGATCTTGATGAGAAAAATTGAATGGAATTTTTTTGGTAAGATTTGGATTCAAAGTGTGGGAATTATTGATTTTTAAGTGATTTTTGCTGTTGAAAATTCAAATAAATTCCAAAAAACCAAGTTTTGGAAGGAAAAATCAGTTGAGAACATGGTAACACTTGAAGGCTTACCATTCAATTCAAGCATGATTTCCTTTCATATTTGGTTATTCAAAAAATTGATACATACATTGTAAAACAATGTTCACAATTTGAATTTCCCTATTTTGTAATGGGTTCACACTTGGGCCAACAACACATGCCACACTAGTAGACATAAAATATTCGTAGCACTACAACAAAAGATGTCCCTATACACCAAGTGATTTCATTAAATTTTGAGTGAATTCACTAGTTGTAATGAACGGGGACCAATAAAGAAGTAGCGAATTCATTAGTCTAATGAACGAGACCAGTAAAGAAGTAGTGAATTCACTAGTCTAGTGAACGAGGACTAGTGAACTACACCCACATTTTGTAGTAGTGTAATAAGTTGAATATTACACAATTCATAAATTTGATGTTAATAATTTATGAACCTTTATTCAACTTTGCATTTCAAAGTTCAAATGGATGAATGGAATTGGTGAAAGGACTTACATCATGAAATTCATTTATAACGATTATCAAGATTCCCCACAAGCATGAATACCATTTTTAATGGAACAACATGTATGGTGTTTGAAAATAGAGCCTAATAATAATAGTCTAAAGAGTATTCATGCATTTTGTGGTCTTGCTACATCTCAACAAAATATCCCAACCTTAATTGGACTTTAGAGGCACAATATGATTGTCAATTGTGGTCTTTTGTTGGCAAAATCTTACAAGCTTCTTCCTTGTTCATTACTATGTCATTTGTCCATGACTATTTCATGCATATTGTTTTTAAAAAAATAAAATTAGTGTTAATACATGAAAAATACATATAAATAAAAAAAATTGTGTGTAATTTGATTTTATATCATTTGGTAACTTATTTTACAAAATTTTAACTTTCAATACATTCTTTTTCTTTCTTTGAATTCAAAGATATCACTTTCTAGAAAGATGAGAGGTTCGAATTCATTAACATTAAAAAAACTTGATACAACTTCTCCTTCTACACCCCTTGCACTAGATATCTCTTTAATTTTGTTTGACGTGAATTTGCTTCAATTGATTTTTCTTTTCATTTTAAAATTTTGATTATATGTTGGAAATGAGTTTAAATTATTGATGAAGTGTTCCGTAATCTCTTTCATAAGATTTGCATGCAACACCTTGAAACATTCAAGCTTGTAAAAAAAATCCTAAGGATACCATCATCTTTATTCACTTCACTTTTGTCAAGACTTTGTGGTGAAATGAAATCTTCACACACTATTTCTACACATACTTTTCTGCAAACTACCTATTCATCAACATATTGTGACATACTAAAGGTTTTTTTCATAGTTTCATTTATTTGCTAATAAGTTGAACTAGACTTTTACACTTGTCTTTACATTTGCCTTATTTTACATTCATCTTTAAGATAGTGGAAAGTGTTACAAAAGCCATAATAGTTTCAATTAAAAAAAAATTATCCTCCATGAAGCTTTTGTTTGCACTACAACCAAATCTAATATATTCTTTTTGGAGACCCACCAACACCACAATAATTGTTATACAATGAACTTTTGAATCGACATTGGGGGGCATTTCAAAATCACACATCCCCAACTTGTAAATTAGTCTTTCACTTAACACATGTTTGAAAGATGTGTGAGAATGAAGTGTCTTCAAATGCTTGTGTGCATTGCTTATCTCTACACTTGAATCATTCTAAGTTCATCTTAGGATTGTCAAAATTGCACACATTAAAAAAAAAACACAAGATGTGATGCATAAAAAATATAAGCTCATAATTTATATCATCCCCAATTTCCTCATGTGATAAAAATCATAACAACTAACACAATTATTAATTGCTTAGAACAATTATAAAAGTGATTTGTGTTTTTACAATTTCAAGTGTTTAAAGAAATCTTTCATTAAAGGGGTTTTTTGGCAAATTTTGTTAGAACAATTCATTCCCATTAAAAAGATAGTAACCATAATGTGACATGTGTCACATCTTTTTAAATGATATTAAAGCATCATTAGAATTTAACTAGAAAATAACAAACCTAACATTCAACACCAATAAACATTATAAGAAATAATGTTCACATTAATTAGACTACCTTGCAACTAGAGTCCCAAAACAATTAATATACAACTACACTATAATTGTCCTATGGAAATATGAGGAATTAAATAGATGAAATGTCATGTTAAAAAGTCAAATAGTTGTACTATAGTTGCAAATTAATAACAAGATGGAAAATTATATAGTAAAAAATGCACATTGTAGATATTACAATAAACCATGTTTGATTTTATTGGCAAGTTGCACTTTAGTAGCATGTGATAACTACATTACAACTCATTACAAACTTACCAAGCTACAAGGTTTATACAAATTCCATGGGAAATACAATCTTTATAGGTTTGTACAAAAATTGCATGAATTTCATGCTATGATTAATATGACCAATTTATTTGTACATATTCAAATATTTTAAATATTCAAACAAATGAGTCATTTTTTTGAATGACTTATGTGAATGTGGATGTTTATAACAATAAAATTGCATAGTTTTATGCAAAATTACATCATGATAATTGTATAGATTCATTTTAAATGTAAATCATATGTACTTCACATCAAAACATAAATAGAAAAGACACATCATATATAGAGAAGTTATGTATATATTTTTCATGCCATTTTTTAATTTTGAAGCTCATAGATTTTGCATTGACATATTGTTTTAATATTTTCACACAAATTCTATTGAATTTTCATGATATTGGAAAGTTGTGATGCTAGAGTAATTGTAGCACACGATTAACAATTATTTTGCAACTATTGTATAGTTTTGACACATGATCATGCCACATGTACAAACCACCCATTAGATATGACATTTTCAATATGTTTTCAACTAGTCATCAATTATGATTCTCATTGATATAACTAGTTGTGCCACTAGGTTGCCACTATTATAAATATTACTATTTTATTATTTTGTGATTGTTGTTGAATTAATTTATTATTGCAATTCACAACATTGTGTTGCCCTACCAACCTATCAAATTATAGACTAATTATAAACTTTTTCTTCCTTTTAACAATTAACATCTAATTATAAACATGTAAACCAAAGTAACCAAATTAGCCAAGTTAAATATGTGGACATAGTAGTCAAGTCAACCACATGATTATTCTGAACAATTAGTATGTAACTAAATTTCAACTTGGAATTTGAAATTTGAAAATATGAAATTTAAGTGGAAAACCTTTAAACAAGTTATACATGGTAGTAAATCAATAGATATCTCCCTTTGCATTAACAACCTTCATGCACTTATGCCTATTGTCATGAAACTCAAGATGAACTATTTTTTAAAAAAAATCTCTAAACATTTTGTATATTTCAACTTGTTACAAGTTTTTTTGTTTATTTAGAAAGTTGAAGGTTGAAAGTTCTTGTTCTTGTTCTTGGAGGTTGAAAACTCATGTTCTTGTTGAAAATGGAAGATTTTTTCACACCAAGTGTGAAAAAATCTTGGTATGAGAAAATCTTCCATTTTCTTTAAAAGTTGACTTGTAAATGCGACTTATAGCAACGAGGGATTTGTGAAGGATGACTTTTTTTTATGATAATCATGTTATGACTTTTGTTTGTGTTTGAATATTTGGATTTCTAAGATGGAAGGCAAAGTTGAAATAAAACTAATTTGTTCAAACACACATGTTATTCTTGTGCATTTATGATGATTTTTGTTGTTTTTAATGTTATTTAGGGCCAAACTTTGATAATATTTGAATCCATCAAAATCAAAGTTATGCATACAAGCTAAGGATTTTTCAAAAATAAAATGGTGGTTTTGTTTGAAATATATAATCTTGAATAGAAGAGCTTGCACATGTGATGATATATAATTTGGTTAATTTATTAATAACTATGTCATTGAATGTGCTATTATTTGTTACATGTAATGATCCATATCAATACATAGGGGTCAAAACACATTGAAAGGAGCCATTGGCATTATTTTATATTAGGACTGCATGTCACTTTTCCCCAAAATAAATTTTTCATACAAAAGAATTTTTGAATGAAATTTGTTGCAACTTGTTATGACAAAAGGTTAATGTTGCCCCAAAAAATCACATTTTTTCTTAATCATTGTTGGATAAATAGGAATTTGAATTTTTTTGTAGATTCCTTGCAAATATTAGTTTCATCTTTAAAAATGCTGATAATTTCAAATCATACCAAAAAAAGTTCATTATTTTAAGATTCAATTTCATGTATTATACACTACAATTTTGTTCAATACATCATGTACATTATGCCCCATATATAGGTAAAACATTCTTGAAAATTAAAAAACTTGAAACAGACTTTGGAATTTCAAAATTTTAGAATTTCACATTGTTTAAATTATGAATTTTTTTAGTGTGTTTAATAATTTATTATCTACTAATATTTTTTACCATCATTTTAGTTTTATTATATGAGTCCTTTGAAAGTCCTTTGTAACAATGTCTTTTTTTAATGAAACAAATTTTCACTTTCAAACATCTTTAACTAAACCAAGACCTAAAATTAAATCAAATGGATTTTAATTTGAGTTTTTTTTATATTCATATGTGTTATAAAGAAATAACTTTCCATGATCATCATGGTTTCAAATGGAAATAAACAAATAAATCTCTATTTTTATGGTAATTTTTAACATTTGATGCCCTTTATGGCTTGTTTGAATGTGTTTTGACCCATGTAAGAAAACAAATTCCAAAAATAAAAAGGTATGATGATTATAACCTCAATACTCCAAGTTTGTGAAGGATTTAATTTTGGGTTTCACTCTTGGTGTTTGGTTTTTATATTTTGATTTTCACAAAGTTAATGTTATCTAATATTATTGAAAAAATGAAATTATTTTTAATTTTTAATTTAAGGAATAATAGTATATTTATGGTATAGTTAATATAATAAAATCCATTTATTTTTAAAAATTGCACTAGGTTTTGGTTTGAATTACTCTACCAAAAATAGTTTGAAATGGAAATTTTAAAAATGGCCCATGCATCACATTTCTTGTCATTTCCCATTTGAAAATAATTGTTTGTCAAAATTTTAATTTACCATATATGTATGGTCATTGCCCTAAAAAACATCGACTTGTGATATGATAATTATCAAACTCTTCACATGGCTCACACATTTATTCCAATCATATGGAATCACACTGTTTAGTAGATATTACAAATTTCATAAAGATTAAAAATCATTTCAATAATTTCTTAAAGATATTCACATTTTTTAGTACATTGTGATATATATATATATATATATAGCACAAATATATTTTAACATTACATTCTATGAAATTTTTAAAAAAAAAAATTGCATTTGGCTTTTTTGGGTTTTGACTTACCATAATATGCAAAAACATTGTGAAAATCCTTCATAACAATGGCATGGTTGAATTCTAAACATGGTACATCTAAAAATCAATATAATGTGACGACAATTTTGATCCCTTCATAATGTGCTTTCACGTAGGTATAAACTAGTTTTATATAAGTTAAAAGAATGGACATTTAGATATCTTTTGCATTACAATGTTATATATGTTTTTAATCTCATTTCATATGTGACATTGAATTTCATAATATTGCATATTTCAAGCAAACAACGTGGCATGAAGAAATTATGGCTCAAGCTCCATTTCAACATTCATAAAATAAAACATTAATTTATTGAAACATAATATTTTAGATGTTAATATTTGATTGTTGTGGTTCATTATATTTGTGATGACCTTTTCTTTAAGTAGAAGAGCTTTTGTTTTAAATATTTATGTATTTAGGTTTATAATCAAATTGTATTTCAAATACATTTCATGTTTATAAATAATGATGGATGCGATTATGTACTATCTATCATAATTTAGACAATGATAATGTGAGTGTAAAGTCTATACATTTGCATTGCAAATTGTAATTTAGTTGTCCAATACTATTAAAATCAACTGACATACAATTACATTGGAACCCATAACTAAACACCTTTTTGCAAAGGACATTAACAAACTATGTTTGTCAATGGATGAATGAAAAATCACATAAGCATTGAGTTCATTGATGGATGAATGAAAAATCTTGTAACATTAGGTTTGTCAATGGATTAATAAAAAATCACACAAACATTAAGTTTGTCAATGGATGAACTTTATTAGTAGTTGTTCCATAGTAATCACCCGATTGCCATTTGTAATCACCTAGGTACGTTGTGCCAATGTGAGTTGTCACATAGTTTGCCAATTAGTTACAACCATTAATGTGTTTCCACCACATTCACAATTGTAAAGGAGTTGCATAATAGTTATTCTTGCATAGTTGTAATTAAGTTGCACTAATTTCATATGTATACAATTCCGCATACGGTGAGTTACGTATCTTGCAACTAATGCAACTCATCTAATAACATTCATGTCATAGAAATACACTAAGTTGTAATGAAGTTGCAAGTGGTCATTGCAACTCAAAAACTTAGTTGCAAGGCTAATTGCAAAACACCCTATTTCTTTTAGTGAAATTTGAAGGCCATTATAATTATGCATTGTAAAGTGATTGTTGGAACAAAAGTCAGATAATAACTTTCCATTTTGATGATGCCCAATATGTCAAATTATATTTCTTCCATGTTGGAATAATTGTGAAAAATATTTTTTTGACATGGAAAAAATATATATTGGGACATTTTTTCTTATTCATGCTCATGTTCACTTGTTCATAAGATAGCATCCATGGTCACAAAATATTGGTATTATAGGGAAAGGAGGTGGTGTTCCCTCTTCAAGTCCAAACCATGGTGTGTATCGTGACTTTGGGTCCTTGGTGGTTCATTTATGCACCACTTTAGCTCCAACTTACATTAATCACCCTCTTTTTTTATTTGTGTAAATTGATCTCACTTTTAACTTCCGCTTGTGGGTCATTCTAATCACATTTTAGATTTCTCACCTTCATTTGTTTCTTGGGAATTAAAGAGCATCCTCAGTTTGTAGTTCATTGCAAACTTAGGAATTGGTAGTTTGTTTTACCTTCAACATCACTTAACAAATCTAGGGGTGCATCAATGTAATGTGAAGGGAAAAAAAAAAATCGCTTCAAGGATATGAGCAATAGGGTTCCATGTTATATCAACTTTTTGCATAGTCCTAGTTCATATTATTGCCTCCATTTTAACTCCATACACTTGGCTCCTCGAGATTATCAAACCATTACTTTAAAAAATAATTATATGCAACTTTGATTTCTAGAGCTCAAACCTATGGTCCAAGTTCTTGAACTTTTGAGAACTCAAAATAATTTCAATACATATTAACATTGGACAAATCGGACTATCAACACACCCATTTCCTACAATTAGTGATATTCATTTATGGGTTGAATCCAACTCCTACATTTCAAACACATGCCACGAATTCCCTTGAAAGTAAAAAGATGACATAAATAGTCACCAAGATTTTAAGCTTTGTTGGAAACAACTAATGAGAAAATTTGAACACAAGAAATTACAAATTAAACATAATTGTAAGAAGTATGTGTTAACACAAAAGACATTCCAAAACGAAAAATGAAAAAAAATCAAGCAACAAGAATAGTAGAAAGAAAAATAAAAAATGAAAAAATAATAGAAAATAAAATACAAGATGAAACTACCATGCCAATGCAAACAAAATTTCCATCAACAACTCATAAAACCCCAACTTGGATATGATCCTACGGGGTTGCCCATCTCAATCCCATCCACATTGGGGTTGCTCATTTAAATTCATAGCCTCCCCACCCTTAAATGTTACACAACATGACATTGTTACATTGGTGGGGTTTGAGCAAGCCTTCCCACCCTCTAGGATCTAGATGTCATGGATATACATCACTTTAAAATAACATATTAACATGCTCAATGTCTAAACTTTTACACAAAAAAATTATCAAGTCACCATACACATGGTGTACTTTTTTTGTTGACAACAATTATTTTTCCCAAATTTGTGAGAGTGTAATTTATTTCATTGAACTCATCCTTTAAAAGTTAAAACAAATCACACCATCAATCTTCAAATGAAAAATTATCAAACATGTATTAATAGATTCATTGGAATATTTGCAACATATACATTCAATGGAATAATTTTTAATTCAATTTCATCTTGTTATATTATTTTCTTCTTCAACACTTGATTTATTGTTTTGGAGTGGTGTTCACATCATTTGTTTTTTTTTTGCGCATTCTTCACTTTTTATTGCCACCTAGACCACAATTGCCATGTTTACTCCCACTTTGAGATTAAAAAATCAAGTCACTTCTTCTACTTACATCTTCTCCATATAAAACACTATTATAATTTGATATTATTCTTTTTTAAGAATAAAACATTTCATTATATCATTCCTTCCTAGGAATTTGATGTTGGTATCCTTGTTTATGTAACCATTTGTCTATTGGTACTCATTTGCATTCCTTTGTACATTTAGGTGTACTGTATTAATTCAAACACCTTTTGTTGACATTTCATAATTCTTCTTTAGTTACATGGCCCTAGCCTCATCATGCATGATTTTGGTGGTAATTCCTTGATTTAAACATCAATGAAAATTCTTAAATCTTTGGTGTGATACTTATATAACTATTTACATGGGTCCAAGCAATAATTATTTTCCATATCTTGGACGGAGCCTACTTAATTGCATGTCGACAAATTTATGAACCATGGCGGTTAAAATACATTTTTTATAGTTCAACTACCTTGCTATATGATGTGAACCTACAATATTGTATTCCAAGAAAGGTGGGGGTATGGGGGAGAGGGGTGTGACAAAAAAAGAAACTAAGGAAGAGAAGGTGGAGAAAGAGGACGTGGTCTAGCATTGAACACTAGTAAATTGAAAATATGAATAATCCAAAACAAAATTGCTAGAAGGCATACTTTTTTCATAGGTCTACAATGGATAAAATATATGAAGTCATGGTGATGGGTGAAGGGTTTGCAAGTAGTGGAAGTCAAAAGGTAGCCCACCCCATGGCTATTGCTTAATTTAGAAATGTCGAGGCTTGCAATTGTTATGAAATATTTTGTCAAAGAAAGTGTTTAAATGACCAAAATAGCAAGGAGGGCTTTTGGGTCTTTCATTCCCCACACGTGGTTGGCACAAACTTATAAAAACTTGTTAGTTTATTTATGTAAACAAGTAGAAACTTTTATTTAAAAAGGAAATAATTAATTCTTGTGTGTTGATCTTAATTTAATTTTAAAAAAATTTGTTTGGTTTACCTTTGTTGTTGAAAAACCTTGTGTAGAAGACTTTCAAGATAAAATACAAAATATTTACATAGGTGGGATCAACAACAATGTTGTTTACAAGGGTTTAGACCCCATCTTTAGATAAGAAAATGTTGACATTGTGTCAAGATTTTTGAAGCATGGAAGAAGGAATAACATGTGGTTGCCCATATGCCACATAATTTAGCTAGCTTCCTTTATGGTGAATGCAAAGACAACATGAAAAAATCATGCATCCCTATGCATTCACTACCATGGGCACATCATAACAAATGGATATCCAACTTAGGATGAATATGCACACAATGAACAAGGCTTGTGATTAAATGATGGGGCAATCTAAGTTGATTTCATAGGGCAATGGAAAATAATATTGTTAATGCTGGATGAAACATTGGTAGGACTAGCCAATTTGTGAATTAGGTTCCTAAACTTGGGCTTGAACATGAAATAATGCAAATTTAATGGGCATCAAAACATCCCATTAGAAAAATGCCTAAGGTTTGTGAATGGCATAATGTTTTGCATAATTGAACTTTATATTTTTCATTTAACAAAACCACTTCCTCGGAAAATTTTCTTCTTTCATTATTCAAGATTTCTAATTAATTGCCTATATGTACACAATGCATGAAATTATGGATGATTGTTGTAAAAAAGGAAATATAAGTTTATGAAATGAATTGTTATATGATCAAAACCATTTTCTAATCCATATTATTGCATTGATGTTTATTTGTGATGAGATGTTGGAAGGAATTACAAGTAAATAAATGATATATAAATAACATCCACATGTCTTTGTAAATAAGTGAATGTTAACAACATAATGAGGAGAGTATGATGAAATGAAGTCATTTTATCCTTTGGAGTTGATACATAGATTGGTTTGGCAAGTTGCCACCATGAAATAAATCAATTTCTTTCTTGCAAAACAAAATCAATTAGTAAATTATAAAGGTGTAAAAGAACACATTTTTTGGTTAACAAATAGATATTTTAAAAATAAGAATTTGAATCCAAATTATTGTTAAATTATAATCATATATTTCCCTAAATAATTATTTAATTTCTAAGTCCCCGTGGTGATTACAAAAAAATGATAAATTCACAAAATTCACAAAACCTTTGGGTATTCAAGTTTGGACATTTAGCGTTTTGGAATTTTATAAAGTCATTTGGTTATTTTTTTATATGCTACAATTTTGAGTATGGAAAACCGAATTTTTTGGTTAATGTTTAATATTTCCAAGGTCATGAAAAAGACCCAATTTCAACATAATTTGATTTTCTAATGCTTTCTAAATATGCACAATTTTAAAAAATGTGTATATTTGTGTAATTTCCCACCTATTGGTTTTCCTTTTCCCTTACATACTTGCTTCTTCTCTTATAGGCCTACTTTCCTCCATCCTAACCTTTTGGCAAAATGGAATGGACATAAAGTACTAATTCCTCCCAAATTTTTGCTTTCTACATCTCTTTTAACCTTATGTTTCAAAGGTCTATGGTCCCAATCTTTTCAACTTTTTATTTGTTGCCTTCTTTAATGAAATAAGTTGAATGAAAGGAATTGATAATATAACTTTCTTTTAAATCATCCTTCCATTTTAAAATAAAGTTGTTTTTTTAACCATGTTTGTATGCAAACAAGGGTTATAATATCAATATACTAACATATAGAGGATGTTGAATAGGCTTGCATGTAAGTATGAAAATAAATTGTTAGAACCAATGAAATTGCTAGATTTGGTGGTTTAAATGTTTTTCTCGGTTTTCTTGAGTGAATTAATAGTTAAATTTGTAATAAAGTTTGGTAAGTTTGTGAAAGTTTTGCATGATTCATTGTAGTAAAAAGGGACCACTATTATTATTATGAAACAATGGAAGGAATCCATTGCAAAAAAATAGTACAAGAATAAACTAGGAAAGGACACCCCCCTAGTAGACCAAAGCCAAACAATTACCATTCATAAAAACCACTAAAAGGTGGTTGGTAGCATCATTGGAACTTCAAACCATCCTTTGCACAAACAACTTGGTGGGGACACCAAACTTTTTCAAAGACATTTAAAAGTTTAGATTTTTTTATTGAAACATTTATTGATCATCTAGGTCAAAGCATGGTTAGGGTACCCAAAAGGACTATTTCATTTTATATTCATTGGACCCCTTCACTTAAACATGTTGTTGAAACTTAACAACACATTCATATTGAAAGTTTGATTTTATTCATAAATAGATACATTACAAAGGTACTATCTATGCATAGAATGTCAAATTTGAACAAGTTTAAGGATTCCTATCAAATCCTTGAAAAAATTCCAAGACTCATAAAAAATGTCTAAATTTATTTATTTTTGCCCAAGATTTTTACCACAAACACCTTATGTGCTAATGTGTATAAAATGTATGAATGTGACAAAAAAATCAAATGCCCTATTGTAATGTAAAGAATTTCAAAAAGTCAAATTTTTGCAAATTTTGAGCCATTGATAGAACATGGGCCACATTGGATGAATTTTATGATTCTCATTTTCATAAGTGAAAAAAATAGATACTTTAAAGGCCTATATAAAATTTGGAACAAAATTATTTCATTTGATGAAATCTAAAACAAGTCATGGGGAAAATGAAGAAAAAGGTGAATTTGAGAGTTCTTGGAGTGAGTTTTTAAGGTTCAAATGTGGTACCCTAATCATGCTTATACCCATCCATAAGGTATGTTACAGTCAAGCTTAGTGTAGTCCAAGAGACCTTACCACATAATTTTTTAAAGCTTAACTCGTTGCCATTTATAATTGGAAAAAATTAATATCATTTCATTCAATCCATATAAATCACATAGTGAATCCACATATAAGGGACCAAAGATGATTGAATTTTATGAAGTTGATAGGTAATTTTTTATTGAACATGTAATGTTCAAAACCAAATGTCTTCCAAGTGTTGTTGATTTACGAGAAAAACTTGAGTTAATACAGGAAAGAAAAAGCTAGTTCCCAAGCTTTCTTCACTCTAAAACATTGCCGGAACCAATGAATAACATATTTTGGAATAATTGGTTCACAAGAGAGATACTCCACTAAATGTTTTGATTTGTCTTGGTTCATTAGGTGTTGACAACCAATGATTATTGCCAAAGTGACCAAATACATCTTGCATTTTTTCTTGTTATCCTCTTTGTTCAAATGTCTTTCCAAGTTAATTGAAAATATGGTGAGAAAATGTGTGCCCATTTTTTAGGTAACTTGTGGGCAAGGTTGTCCTTAGGCTTAAGCAACCTCTTGAACTATTTGGCATAATACCTCTTTAACTTTTCTTGGCCTTCCTATATGCAAAGTTCAAGATAAAAAATTAGGTATCCCAAAGCCCCAAATACATAGTAGAACGTTTTAACAGTCAAGCTTCTAAATCTTATTATCTCACATACCCGCATCCTTGTGATTATGTGTTTAAACTCCTTGTTAGTTTGCAGAGGTTGCAACAATCTTGAATGTTTCCCAACATGAAAAAATTTAAACCTCATTGGGTATCACCACATTTCTAGGAAGGTTAACTTCAATTGAAGGTTGGAAACTATTGGTAGTGCAAAATACACCATTGGATCAATTGCTAGGTTATTATAGAAGCCCAACCACTTTTCACCAATTTTTTATTGCCTAGGAGCCAAAACTTCATCTTTCCATATTGTTGGGATGCTATCAACTTACTCTATTTAATGCACCTTTCACCTTCTTCAAACTAAAACCCATTCTTCATTTCTTTTCGTGAATAGACGTAGTTGCCTTTTAGGTTTCAAAGAGTACACATTTTTCACAATCTTGCATTATGGAGTTCTTGGGTTTTCAAAATAGACACCCCAAACTTTGCTGTCACCACAAGTTTACATTCATTATATAATATGCCAACTTAGGATTCAAATGTGAGCAATGAAATTTTACATTGTTAATGGGTTCTTGTCCTACTCCATTAATATAAATACCACATATCCATATTAATAAGGACAAATTATATTCTAGAAAATAACAAATAAGCATACAAAATCAAACATAAAGTAACATATAATTGAAAGAAATGCTCGTGTTCTTCATTGAAATCCAAAAGCATTTACAATATTTGACATTCTTTTTTCCTCTCATTTTCATCACCAATGTTGTTTACAAATTACATTCTCTACCCTACTAGACAAATCACATAATAATCCCCCCAAAAAGTCACTTGTTCCTTTCATATATTGGTCAAATGCTTAATCCAAAATCAATGAAAACCACTTAATTATTTGGCATGTCCACATGCCATTGTCAATAATAATTACTTACTATGTCATGTCAACTTGCTGGTTAATTGACTTGCAAAAGGCATATTGACTTACTAGATAGTTGACTTACAATGCACATATTGACAAGTTTTTTATTAGGTTGTCAAACTATCATTTATATTACTTTTGCATCTCAACTACATGTTGACTTGTCTTCCTACATTCTATACCACCATGTCAAGGTGCATGAGTATTTTCACCCTAACATTGGGATGTTATCAACTTATTTACTAGATGCACTTCTCACCCTCATCAAACTAAAACCTATCCTTCATTTCTTGCCATGAATAGAAGTAGTTGTCCTCTAGGTTCCAAAGATTACACATTCTACACAATCTTGCATTATGGAGTTTTTGGGCTTTCAAAATAGGCACCCCAAACTCTCTTCCCTTAAAAAACAACCCCCACCACAAGTTTACATTCTTTATAAAATATGCCACCTTAGGGAGAGTGAATTGTAAAACTTGCCCACCATTTGTTTTTAAACCTTTATAATTTGTCCCCACACCTTAAATTTGGGTGGAAACACATGATTTCTCATTCAAGCCTAATCAAAATTGAGGTTCCAATGTTTATGCTGAAATGAATTACGTCAAGCCAATTTGGATCATAATAAAGTCTTAAGATTAACTCATTAGGTTCCATTACAATCAAGGTCCATTCACATAAATACAACCTAAAGAATGATTCTTTTAAGTCAATCAAAACAAAGTTCTCCTACTTTTTTGTGGGCATAATAGTTAGCCCAATTAACCCTAGCCCTAAAGAGGTGTTCACCTTTACACCATAAAAATGTACATAAAAGTGCCTTGCATTTTTTGATGGTCTTTTTGGAACCTCCTTAAATATTAATGAAATACCATAATCGTTGAAGCCGACATTGAATTAACAATGGCAACTTGTCCCACAATACATAGATGCATTGCATTCCAAAAATTAATTTTCATTTGGATTTTTCCTATCAAAAACTCATCTACCTTGTGAATTTATAGGTCAAGACCAAAAGGAACCCCTAGTAGTTTGGAGAAGTCCCTTTCATTAGCCCATTTCCACCTAAATGACCTTGTTTAACCATGTTTGATTTTGTGCCTATTAGCTCCAATGATCTCTAAGCCATTGATAAGAAGTAAATATAGTTGAAGTAGATTATCCACACTATGTAGATTTTCTTTCTCTCCTTTATATGAGATTAATGTTCATTTGCATATTGTGATAAAGTTTGTTGTTTGGTTCCAACCCAAAAAGACTTGATACCTTTGATGATTTTACATTTTCTATCATTTTAAAATATGTGGTTAAGTACTTCACCCACAAGGAGGAATAAATAAGGGATCAACAAACACCCTTGCTTGACCCCACTTTCAATTTTAAAGGGCTTGGTGATATTGCAATATGTGGAATATTGCACCTCAACATCTTTGAACAAAAATTTCACCAACTCCTTGAATTCTTTAGCTGGCCATGCCCATTATGTGTAATGCCATAAGTAAGAAATTTTAGTTCACTTTGTCATAGGCCTTTAGGAAGTCCAACTTGAGTGAAACCAACAATTCCTTAGATTTTTTGTTTAGTCTAGAGTCTCTTAAGCTAGGATAATGTTATCCAATACATAATAGAACAAAAAAAATGTAGTTTGATAAGAGTTGATCACCTCCATGAACAATAGTTACAATCTAAGTTAAAGGGTTTTTGAAAATATATTAAAGGCTACATTGAAAGTAGAGATGGGCTATCAATTACCAAGATTATCTTTATCCCCTACTTTGAAAAAACATTTGATCCATCCCTTATTAACCTATTAGGCAGGTGCCCGACTTTAGTTGCATTCATAATTGTATTAAATAAGTCTTTTCTTACTAGGTCTGAGAAAAAAATGTAAAATTCCACAACAACCTCATTTAAGTTCAAAGATTTCCCTTTAGCCATAGACCTTGTAACAAAATGAATTTTTTCCAAAGAAAGAGGTTTAGCTAGTCTAAATTCATTTCCTCTAAGAACTTCCATGGAAGCAAATTAAATATTTGAATTAAATTAAACTTGTTTAAAGGTTTTCAATATAGCTTGAGCCTTAAACATTTTGCTATAAAATTTGTAACATGTTTTTTTAACCTTTTTTTCCCACACATAACAATCTCCTCCTCATCTATGAAAACATGGATCATTTGTTTATTAGGTTTTAGGTTTAGAACAATGACCTATGTATTTCCATTTCAACATAACACAAATTTTAAACTCTCTACCCAACCACCTTTACATCCTCTAGTTCCTATATTTTCTTTTGCAACTTTTTCACATTTTGTTGCACCTCATTTCGACCATACCTTGCAACTATTTTGTAGGTTTTCCAATTTTTGCTTTGGCTTTATTTTTCTTTTCAAAAGATGGGCACCTTGTTTTTTGCAAAATCCTTTATAAATTTTGATTATTTTTCATTTTGAAAAATAAGGTGGCTCCTTTTGGTTGTTGTTAAGGGGGTAAGTTGATTACATTGTTTTGGATGAATAAGGCATTAAGGATAAAGATTGATCATTGGACATTGGGGGTTTAAGTTTTGAATTATTGTTTAGTTTTGAATCATGTTGATGGTGATTTGGGGATTACCCAAAGATGGGAATTTGGGGAAAAAAATATTCATTTTTAGACACATAATTATGGAATAAGCAAATAGATGTAGGTATTTTGTAGTAGAAACTATAGATTATATTTTTTGTAAACAATAGATTTAATCTTATTATTTGATTTCACTTCAACAGAAGATGGAATTTTTGTGTATTTTGATTGAAATTTTCAATAAATAAGAGAAGTATAGACTTTTGCAATGATTTTAATATTTATAATGTTGTGTGAATTCTATGTAGTATCAAAAAATAAGGAAATGAATTTCACTTCTATTTATGGGTTTCCTACATTATATTTTGAAGTATAGATTTTGATTATATGAAATAACCGTGAATCTGGTTTGTTAATGAAATGTAGAAGCAAGTGTGTTTAGAATCAAGGCAGGAACTGTGAATGTATGCATATTAAAATGCAAATTTGTTGTTATAGTAAGTGTGGAATAGTTCTGCAAGAATTTAATACACATCTACTAGTTGGACCTTCCATATGACCTATATCTAGTCTTTCACCTCCTTAAAATATGTAACATATATTTTCCAAAATGAAACCATAGCAAGAATTTCCAAAAGTTCTACCACACAAGAAATAGGGTGGTGGTTTGATTTGATTCAACCACCTTTGCCACATAGTCAGAAATGTTGTTTGCTTGATTTTGTGCAAGATAACCAGAGATGTAGACTTTGTCAAGTCTTGCCATAATCCTTTGACCTTCACCTTTCAAATTGTCGCATGAGTATTTTAAAGCTTCTTTGTAACCTAGTAGTTTTTGAATGTATAGTGTTGATTTAAAAACCTCCCAAGACAACTTTTTTTTCTCTAAAATAAGCTTCCCACATAGAGACAATTTATCCATATGGCATTCACAATGTTTAGGGCTTTACAAAAAGTTTAGTTACAATATATTGGGATTTTTTCTTTCATCAATTCCCATAGATTGCTTCTATTTTATGGGTTATTTAGTGTGTAAACATTGATGATTTTTACATTACCACAAGGGAGACCCTTCAATTTGAGTACTTGCGTTTTTTTGCCTCCTAAAGTCCAATATTCTATTACACAATTTGCCCATTAACATCCAACAACATGCATGTACCTCCCCAACTAACTTTGTTGTGCTAGAACTTTAATGGATATCCTTCATTAGTTTTAATTAACCAAATTTAAGCCCAATTTGAGTACTTGGGGTTTTTTGCATTACCTAAATTCCCATCTTGTTGTCATGTTTTTGCATGCTTCCCGAGTCCCCAAATGCCATGAATTCATGGAATGTTAATCAAGCTAGGGACTATTTCTCCTTGTTAGCAAGGGAATCTTTGTGCCTCTTGTTGCAATTTTCATGCCCCTCATTATGTTAATTTCCTTCTTAGCACTTCTAGTCCTATTGTTGGTTTCCAAGATGAGGTCCCTCATTTATGCATTCTAGCATGACGTCATGTTTGTTCAAGTCTCTTAAAGGCCTAGGTTTATATAGTATGTTGTAGTTTGAGAATGCAAAGCCTTGCTTTTTACTACATAGTTAGGAGATGATTGTGTAATATGTGTTTCCCAAAATGCATTGTCTTTCATAATTCATTAGGCCAATCTCATGTAGTATGGCTAATGTGTATGCATAATTCCCTTGAGGTGTTATAAAAACACCATGGTGTAGGGTTGATTTAGCACTCATATGGCTTTGGGATAGGTGAAGTAATTGTGCTTCTTCCATTGGTTGCAAAAGTACCACATGCTCCACTTTCTTCTATTTTGGGTCTTGAAATACTTAAGCTATGTGTTTGTTTTTATATGGGATTTTAGGGACATTTAAATTTCTCATCGGTGTTGTCATTGTTTCATAGATAAGAGGTGTTTGACAATTGAATTATGGCCTTCCAACTTTTCTTCAATCTTTGTTCCATTTTTCAAGTTCTCCATTTCAATTGTAGTTCATTTGTTTTTCCCTAGCTTCCTCAATAACCATGCCATAGAAGCAAGTTCCATGAATGTTGTTTCCACATGCTCCAAGTCCACAATTAATTTATCTTCTTTCTTGTTTCCTAGTATGTTGCCACATTATATTATCATTCTAGAGCACAACAAAAAAGAAAAACCCAAAAAGAGAGAAAAAAAAGAGGTTTGTTTCATTATGCCTCCATGGCCAAGAATTACATCAAGAGGTTGTCATCTTCCTTCCTCTAATAATTTAATAGCTTTAAAAAGAAAAAAAACCTATACTAAGCATTTTCAACTTCCAAGATGAAGGTACAAGGGAATAAAAAAGGAAACAAAGAAAAAAAAGTAAGAGAAATGAGGGAGAGAGGAAAAAGAGAGAAAAAGAGCGTGTGTGTGAGAGAGAAGAAATAAAATATATATGCATAATGAGAAAAAAGTCTATGAGAGAAAAAACTAGAACCATGTTTAAACTAACTAATCCTCAAAAATCATTTTCAAGTTAGTTCCTACCTTTTAAACAACTATGTAACCAACTATCACCTTCTTGAAGGTTGAGGCTGATTTCTTCCTTACCATGTCTAGAAATCAACTAAACTAGCGGGTGTCACCTTCAAAAGTGGAGGTTATAAGAAATCTAATAATAATAATAATAATAATAATAATAAAAAAATTGGGTTGCCCCTCTGATTAAATTAACCTCCTAAGTGAAGGTAAAAATCTAATCCTAGGTTAACATGGATCTTCAAACCTTGTGAAAGTTTTGTATGAGAGTTTTGTATTAAACATATGCACCCACTTTTCATAGATTACTGTCTCCCATAATGTCTTGTGTGGGGTTAACATTACGATTTTCTTGGTTCCCTCTAAGGTTGTGGAACTCAAGTACATGAATTTCTTTCATGCATCCATTTGGAAGTTGATGATTGATTTTGATCTTAACTATTGCATAATTCATCACACAACTTATTTAGCAACATGATGCATAGGTATTTTGGAACCTACGAAACTAGCAATTACCATATGGTGGGAATGATATTCGATTTCACGTTGGAGCATTTCTCCCAACAAGTCATCTTGCAACACTTGAGTTTGCTTTCTCTAACTAGTGTTGCACTCATAGTCCCATGAAAGAGTTCACATTCGGCATATTGATTTCTTCATCCACTTGAGCCCTTGGGTGCAACTTGTTGGCTTCCCATTTCCCCAGTGTTGACATGGTTGAAGCTTGTAACAACACCTTAAATAAAGCCATCTCCAAAAATGAACACATAACTAGCAACAAATTTTGAAAAAGATTACAATAATTTAAACTTGAAACTTATTAACAAAAATCTCTAAACCCTAAAGATTGTCACCCCTTTAATAAAAATGCCCTTGGCCAATCTGGCAAAGGTAGTTTTACTGAAGGGACCATTATTTTCAATTTTAGCAAAATGGGGGCTATGCGTAGGCTCATGAAGATTTTTTTTCAAGCAAATGGGATTGCTAGATATGGTGGTTTGAATTTGTTATTCTAGTTATCTTGAGTAAACTCAAAATTCAATGTGTAATGGCTATTTGCAAATAGGGTTCTTGCACATACTTGTGCACTTTGTTTAAATTTTTTTATCACCTTGGACTGACAAGGTAGTTGGGTTGGGTTTCTATTTAGGGGGCCAAATTCATTAGTCTCGTCGTGGGGGAAGCTTTGATAGGCAAGCCACTTTATTACGTGTGTGTAAAAATGTGATGTTCATTTTAGTTTTAAATATCATATTTTAAAAAGAGAATTCCATCTTGTAGTTTCATTGGAAAAAAATACCAAAACTTGAAGGGTTTTCTTTTTCTTGATTTGTAATTTACATGTTTTTGTTGTTAATTGTAAAGTTACAACTTACCCAAAATCAGGCATTAGAAACTTTAGTGGGTTGAATTTGTTGTTTTAAGCACGTGGTTTAAACATGTGGAAATGTGATAACATTTGGGAATAAACATGATAAAAATATAACACTTTTAATTGGTTCCAAAAATGCAAGTAGCATGAAATATTTTGCATATTTAAGTTTCCTTTTACTAGATAGGAGTAAATTCTAATTGATTATAAATGCTTATTCTACTTTCTAAGTCACGGTGTGCTCAAGAAATGGACTATTGAAAAGCCATTTAGTTAGTATCTTAAATATGGATATGTTAATCAATAATTGCAAGCTCATAAGTGCAATTTAAACCTAGGTGTAGCATGTGTTTTCAAACATACTTTTTGTAGTATGTTCATATATTAAAAATTGATACCAACACTTGGCCTTAGATTCTTGAAAGTTGAAAAAGTCATGTATGGCTTAACAATGATATTCAAAAGAATATTATTATATTATAAACTCTATTGCCCCCAAAAAAAACAACTTGGGACTATTTTCCATTAGCTTACTTTACTATATTTTCACCAATTCAATGATCAATGGCACATACATCTTGACCTTAGTCATGTGGAAGTTGCTAGCTTTCCAATAGGGTGAAAGTAATAGGAAAAATTCGGAGTAGAGTATAGTAGGAAGCCTTTTCTATCTACATGGCAAAACTAAGATTTGTGCAAAAACCATTTTTTGAGGTTGTTACTATAGAATTGAGGAAGCTAATGAGGGCAAGTGAGTGTTGGGTATCAAATTTTGTGTTATATCACAATGGTGCATAGATATTAAATAGGTAAATAGAAATTAAGTCCCATTTGGTCATTGAACTTCTTTGACATTTTTTTGGGTTGTTGTTGTTGTTGTTTAGATGTCGTTGCCATGTTAACAAGAGGAAGGTCCAGAGACTACAAATCCATGGATATACTTTCAGCTTGAGATTTATGCAACTTGGTGAACCATGTGCGGGATCCCATTATATATGTCGATGACCACACTTGGTACTTGTAGAGTATGTGATGAACCACAACTTACTTACTGAAGTTCCACCTTGGTAACATATCTTGTAAACCCTCCTACTTCCTCCCCTCATCACCTAGGTTAAATGCCCCCTTTAAGTGGGCACCTACCAAAAGTAGGTAACTAGGTAGGTGATGATTATGGATGGTTAGCACATTGCTAACCACTGTGGTTTACCTATTGACATTACTAATGTTGATCAAGTCTGAGGTTTTAGCCCGAATCTGAAGTTGGGTACTTGGCTTAACATGTTTTGATGGGGGCAAGATCCATCACAAAACCCACTTCAACATGTCTAAATGTAGGAAAATCTGGCATCAGCCCAACTTGGAAAAAGAAACATGGGATTATGTAATTCTGACAAAAAATTCAGGCTAGTGGGTGTTAAGCTTGTTTTGCCCTAGGTTGGCTCTTAGGTGTAATAGGTATAAGCCATAAGCATTAGTATAAGGATTTGGGGATACTAAGGATTTGGGGCTAGAGTTTAAGGACTTGGCTCCAAGCTCCCATCGTTGTAGTTTGTTGGGTCCTATCTATCCCTACTAGGGACATGGATTGTCAAATTTGGTCATGGTTACCTTAAATTATTTTTTTCACATTGTGAGAACTTGAGATATTCTAGTTTTTTTTTAAGGCTTCTCTACATTGGCAATGGTTAATACTACGGGGTTTGGGTCTTTTCACACTGGTGGAGGGACTCAAGTTTTATAATGCTAAGGTTTAGGGTTGCAAAGGTCTGGTGGTAGTGATTTTTTTGGGTTGAATAGTGAGGAGGGAGGGGACCCTTGGGGAGGGTAGTGTCACCAACAAGATGTGAGAAACAAAAACATCAATGCAAACAACTAAATCTGTACTTCATTATCAAGAAAGTATAATATTTTTAATTTTTACAATCAACACGAAAAAATGATATTAGAGTTATCTCTAAAGTCACCCTCATCACCCTCTCTGTCACCCACTATCCCCTCTTTCAGTGGTATCTGCAAAGTACGGAAATTTTATTAAATCTCACTATGAATGCTGAATCTCAGCATTTAATGCACAAGGTTCGAGAGTAGTTATAGTACTTGTACAAGTAGGAGGAGCAGTGAAAATACATGTAACAGCAGTGGAGGCGCTCAGGAAAAAGGAAAAGAGGGGATGAAACTCGGTTTACCACCAAAATTGGTGGAAAAACCAGTTTGGGTCCCAGTTATTTCGTTTTCCCAGTTACGCATTTGATGCCCTATTATGCCAAAATTGGCCGTTCTCGTCCCCTAATCGCCTTCGCCTCACTTAACTACGGATAACTTTTTTGTCCGAAAAGACTATTTCTTTATAAGAACCATCATCTATCACAAAGCATCATGCTGAATTTGTGTCCACAACATTTAATAAAAAACACACCACAAACATTACATGCAATTGCAATATATAAACCATCAATAGGTTCTTTCAATTCTACACTAACAACAAAGTAGAGAAAAATACCCAAAGATTGTCCAACAACTATAACAAGGGGGTGTGTCACACTGTGGCCTTGCCATTTACATTAAAAAGTATCTTAAGGCAAAAGAAGAATTATGGAAACTCAAATATTTTCACCATGCAAAAATATAATCTTCAAAAAAAAATCCTCTAAAAGAAACCAAAAATCCTTCAACATATTATAACTCTATATAACTAATCTCAAGTTTCAACACAAGCCAAAATATCATCTTTCAAATTTAATCCTCATATAAAAATAGACCTATTATTATTACCTAGGGGCCTATAAAAATCCCTTAAGCTACTATATACTCTATAATGAATCTAAACACAATATCCTTAAGGGCCTTGGTAGGCCAATAAATGGGGAATTTTGACATAACCATTATGTGCGGAAAGCAAACATGTTTTTAGCTTCGTACTACTCATCCACATTCATCTACCTACCCACCTAGCAGCCATAAGTGCCTCCCTACCTACCTACCTACCTACCTACCTACCTTGTATTATGTGCAGATTCTGATTCTTTTCTCTCACACCACAGGCTTCTTTGTTTGTACCTGTCAGCAGCAAATGGTCTGGGTGGAGCCCATTCCAGTACATAACCACCCGGCAGGTGTAGATTCTTCCACGCTCGACTTCTGGGACCTGGACAACACCCAACAACGTTGCCACAGAATTCGGCACAATGATCAAATCACATAATTCGGCACTCAAATTCTGTGACCTGGGAAAAATCGATTCTGCCACAGAATCGGTACTAGTTTCTGCCACAGAATTGGCACCATAATCAAATCACATAATTGACACTCAACGCTGCCACAGAATTTGGCACTAATTTAAAATCAAAGTCACATAATCGGCACTCAAATTCTGGGAGCTGGGAAATTCTGGATTCTGTCACAGAATCGGTACTAGATTCTGCCACAGATTCGGCACCAGATTCTGCCTCACAATCAGGGCTGGTGGGGAGGCAGGCCCACTTAAGAGAGATACGTACCCGGGCTGTGTAAGGCAGGTTGTGGGCCATGGGCTTTCCACAAGATCCTTGCGTGAATGCCTGATTTCTTAGGCTATTCTTGTATAGAGTGCCATGTGGGGACTCAAGTCCCGTGTTCGCAATTGACATCGAGCGCGAGTTTGGCCCTTTCACAGGCTTACTATCCACGTGTATGCCCTAATATTCTGCTTGAGACATACGGTCTAGAATTAGACTAAATTTCCGTGTCAAGTTCATTATCCTGATCTTTCCTCATGCTTTGTCGAAGCGTCCTAGCGAGGGCAGTCTCAATGTTCTTCGAGTAATTATATCGAAGCACAAAATTGGTCAAAAATTACGGGATGTTCTAAGGTATAAAGTAAGAATTATTTGGATTGAAATAAATTGTGCAAATCCCTTAAATTTTATTATTTTGTGGGAAAAAAAGGGGTAATAAAGAAACTTTTTTTTTCG
>Ga0209611_10002392_pt1 | contig 33005 bp, 19 predicted proteins | sample S1TSphgellanicum_3_FD_187693 | JGI IMG/M metagenome (GOLD analysis project Ga0209611, IMG submission 187693) | Host-associated microbial communities from peat moss isolated from Minnesota, USA - S1T2_Fc - Sphagnum magellanicum MG (SPAdes) (version 2) | ecosystem: Host-associated > Plants > Peat... | reverse complement strand
GAAATATTTTTCTACATTTGGTTTTGAACATAAATATGGTCTAGGACTTGCCTTATGCAACTTATGAATCATGCCATTGCTTTTGCCTTTCCAATGATTTATAATGACAGTGCTAGCCTTGGAATATTTCTTTACATAAATGTGTCAAATTTTATAGATGGTATGTCACCTTTGAATGCTTTTGTGAAGCTATTTGTCATTACATGTGGATTGTTGTGCAAATAATCACAATGGTTCTATAAGACCCCATAAAATGTTCAATTGTTTTCAATGATCTCACAACAAATGTCACTTTGCAAATTATTTTGAATTTTTTATCAAATTCCAAATAACACTATGTATGGTCAAATAAATAACACATAATGTATCTTGAGGTGCCAATTATACCCTCTCCGACTCTACTTGCAAATAATTTGTAATTGATTAATTTGGGTTCAATCTGATTTTGCATCCATTTTATTTATGCTAGTTTGACCTTGCTTTTATGTTGAATAAAAAATATTGATAATATTATTCAAAGCTAAAATCTATGTTGCTAGTTAGTATGTTCAGTGTTTTATTAGAGATGTTAGGTTTGAATCTGGTGTGATTCTATAGAAGCATAGACTCAAGAAACATGAAGATATGAAAAGACATGTAGAAATTAGGTTGGGTTTTAGGCACAAACAAACATGCACAAAAAAGAACTATTACATAGATTTCTAAACATCATGTCCATAACACCTATGTTGTTAATTCACCAAAAAATGATGCCTTACACTCATCTTGGGTGTTTTTATGGAAATGATGATGAGTTTTGGTTCCATAGTTTGGCAATCATCTTAAACAAATTAATTGGCACCAACACCATTTTATTAAGTTATTTGTGCTCAAGAAAAAATCCCAAATGATAATGAAAATGTAAAATGATTTTGGTCACTGTTTTATAAAAATCACAACTTTTTATCTTAAGCTCTAATAAGTAGCAAAAAAAGAAAGGTTATTTTCATATTTTAATTATAGCCAAATTTGGCTACTTATTTTTATGCATGATTATGATTATGGCCAATCATCAACATTAAAAAAAAATTATTATAATTTTTTTTAAAAAAAACATTATAACTACATTCAATTCCAGTGACATAGGAACTAGGTTATATGGGGTTCTTTGCAAAAAGTTTCATATGTCACTTCTACATGACCATTTTGGTCGTATAGGCATCCTTGGACCATTCCAAAGACTATTAAAAAAAAACTACCTCATTTTCAAGCCTAACTATTTCATAACTACTTTCTTTTCTTATTAACTTTCATAATAACTATTTCCCACCTTTCCTAATAACTACTTCACTCTTCTTTTCCTATCCACCAACATGGATATAAAAAAACAAATTAACATGTGCTTTTTCATGTCCATGAAACGTGTATTAATTGAAATTAAATTTGACATTGGCATAAATATATAAAAATATAAGAAAAAACTAAAATAGTTGATTGTCATTGGTAATGCACAACAATGCAAAGTTCAAATATGTTTAACCTTGCATAGTTTAAGGCCTTATCACAACCATTTTAGCTTTATTTGAAACCTTAGCTTCAAAATTGGTCCAAAGGTAATTGTATGATATAATGTAAACAATTAAAATAAATTTCAAACTATATATAGTGTCAAAAGCATTAACCCATAAGGTTTTGTTCACATTGAACTATTTTCAAAAGCACATATAAGTTATTTGAGCCTCGTAAATAAAATAAGTTATAAAAACTATATGAAATTTATTTAAATAAACATGTTTTTGTGATATGTACACTAGAAATTGTATAATTTTTTTAAAGAACCATTATTTCATATCAATTTGTAAGTTTTATTAATTTTTAAAATCTGCATTGTTTTTGCAAAATGATAAAAAATAATTTTGGTCCAAATACATTTTCAATGGAAGAACATTTTATAACCTAAAAAGATCATTATCATCAATGTTATCATAGAATAATGTACTAATAAATATTTTATTATTATCTTATTTGAACTTCACAACTTTTGAGACAAATTGAAAATTTTGATGGAGAAGAATAAAAAAAAACTTTTTATGTATTCATGACAAATCAAGTTTGTGATATTTTCATTAGTTTTTTGAAGATTCGTTAATTTAAAAATTCAATTTGAAATATCATAATTATATGGGTAGATGACAAATATTATCCTCATTACAAATGTCATTGCTTGATAATAAATTTTTAATTAATGATTTCCTTTTATTTGAATCAAAAATATCTTTGCAACTTATGGAAACTCTTAAAACTATTTTTGACATTGTAAAAGAGAATATAAGATGAAGATGTTGCCATAGAACAAACATGAATTGATGAAATCAAATCATTTGTGTGTAAAAAAATCATTGATGATCCTCACGATCACCAATTTTTTTGGGATGGATTGACATTTTTTTTTCCTTTCCAATTTATTTATTTATTTTTGAATCAATTGAAAATAATTTCCCTTTCAACTTTATTGTTTTTTTAAATCAAAGGAAACTTGACACTTCCCTCACCCCAAATTTTTATGAAAAGTTAAATAAAAAATGTGAATTCATGTTAACTTAAGATAATTTCATCAAAAAAAAATTCATCATTCAATTTTCAAATGTGTGTTTAACATCCCACACCCATGAAATCATAAGCATCCCAATTCATTACATTAAAATGTGTTTATTGATTATGGCTAATGATTCAGATAAAACCTATAGTGTTTGGAAACTTATATTTATTAAGTTTAATTTGAAGAAAAATTTAAACTCAAGTTCCAACACATGTTAACCTATCATGTTTATTTGAATGTGTGTCTCCCAAATAAACTCAATTGAATGGTAATCCAATAATGTAGATGTAATGTACACCATGTTGAGAGAATTAAGTTTCTGGTCATGAAGTTTTGTATGTTCACATATAAAATTAAATGAAAGAAAAAACACACTTTTTTAAAATAAAAAAGCATTTAATTTAATTTAATTTTCATTGGAAATCTTAATTTTGAACCAAATAAATATAAAATTTTCAAAGTTTCTTGAGCTTTAAACCAATATGATTGTTCAAGAGTAGGATTGCTAGGCCAAGGTTTTTAAAGAACATCCCAAAATAAGACATTGACCTACCAAACTTTTGAAATCCAAATGTCCCTAGTAGAAATGTGGATTGATGGGGGCATTTTGGTTCAAGGACAACATAAGCTTGGTTGATGACAAAAACAAACTTAAAAACCATTGGAAAATTTGCAACAAGCAATAGTGGGAATGTTGAAAATGCACATTGGAAACACCTTGAGGGGGCACTAGGTTGGATAGGAATGTTTTTTTCTTTTTGGGCAAAAGGAGGCACCGAGGGATGTTGAGAGCACCAGATATGATGTTAGAAGACACCACCAGTGCTAAGAAATACATAGGAGATGTGGGGGGCATTATGGTCAAAAATATTTTACAGTTCATATTTTTTCAAGCCACGAGGGATGTTAGGGGCTATTGGGAAGCACAACATGAAGGATGTTGGGGGGACATTGGAAAGGCCCAAATTTTTCAATAATTTTTGGGTGACACGGGACACCAAAAAAGACATAAAAAATGATAGGGGTGTTGGGTAGGTTATAAAGGGACATTAGGGGTGTCAAAAAGGCTATTGTTTCCAGTAGGCAAAGATTAAATTTCATATTTTAGAATGAATGAAAATGGGTATGATTTCATGGTATTAGTGATCATGGATTGCCAAGTCTGGTCACTAATTGTCTTTCTTTCAAAATCATTTACTTGTTAAAATATATTAATATTTTGACCTTCTGTCAATTGATCATCATCACTAGTAATGTGAAGCCCAAGTAATAACTAAATTTGCATTTGCCACATCCATTTGAAATTCACAAAAAAAAAAAAAAAAAAATCTTTTTAGGCTTACTAGGCATTTAGAGGTTATAAAACCAAATGTTTTCATGTATGGGAAAATCTTCTACTCAAGACACTTAATATCAAAGTTCTTAGAACTCAATGTCCGTCGTGGAGGACAATTTCAATTTTGACAAGAGGCTCATCACATGACAATGTGGAGGCATGTATGCAAATATCTGAAGGTGTATGATTATGGAAGGGCAGAAAGCTGTAATAAGAACTTGTCAGGGCTGTGATACTAACTATTAGGGATGGGCAAAGCACATGCCTAAGGGGTGAATTCAATGGTCCATCATAACACTATCCAAGTCACTACTAGATCATGGGATTTTGATCCTGTGTTTGAAGTGGCCCAAAGTCATCAAACCAAACAATGTCCTTGTGATAATGAGGAAAGTTGAGGAACTTGGGTGCCAGAATCAAAGCTTGTATTGCATGCATGATGGCCCAAGTTTTGAAGGGTAGATCTCATCACATGCAATGAATGGGATATAATGTATGTGGTCCTTTCACAAGGAAAGGATCCCCCCCACAAAAAAAAAAACACTCAAAACTTGTGCAATTGAGGTGGGGTGTTCATTTTTGGCAAGCTTTGTTTGTTTTGTTAGAGAAAAGCCAAAACATCAAAAGGGTGGTAGAAATGCCCACATGAAAATATGGTAAATCATGTACATAATTTTGGAGGCCCATTTATGTTATGAGACCATTTTCCATCCATAGATGGCTTGCAAATGTGTTTTGAGACTCCGTCAATATAGGTAGGCTACCAGCTGCCACAATCAAACCACAATAGTTTCTAATTATTGGACTAGTAGCCACCAAAATGTACCAACTAGAAATGTCCTAGAGAGTTCATGGATTTTCCATCATTCAAGGCCTTTTGCATCTTGGAAATGTGTAAAATACGTAAAGTCCATCACATGGACTTTACATCAATCTTGTTCTTTTTTCCCTTAACACATAATTGCAATTCAGATAATACAGTGTGTGGTACCTTTTCAGGTTCAGCACTTTGGTGCCGAATATATTTATTTTAAAATTCCAAAATCCATGTCAGTAGTAAAATAATAATTTAAGAAATTTGGGCAAAAAATATAGGGAGCTTCTTTGGCTGGTTTTGAAAGCTCTGAATCTTTAACAAAATGAGATCTTTCACAACATTTTTTTTCTTGCTTCCTTTTGCAAAATTCAGAAGACACAATGTTCCACCAAATTATAGGAGAGACAAATGTTGTCAATTATTGGATACTTGTTCTGCAATGGGGTACTGGCTTGAAGCAAGAAGCTCTTGGGTGGATATTTGACAAATTTTGTATTTTTTTTCTTTTTAATTTCAAACAAAGGATTTCCAAACAAATCAACAATTCCACAAATAAGTTACCACTGAACCTGAAAAAAGTATTTATGGTATCTCATTTACATTATACATTATACATTTTTTATTTCATGATGTAAGATTGAAAACATAGTTAAATCAAACTTTAACAAGAACGAAATTAAACTGCGATGCAAATAAGCAGAATATCAGATCAAATGCCCGTTTGCCCTTTACTTACTTTCTACGGCTTCTAAAGTCCAAGTACTCAATCTTTGAAGCTAGTTCTAAGCTATCAAGTATTTTATGTAGGTGTGTTTGAAATTGATCTAGTTTCCAACAAAAGGCCCTAGCTATGCCTTACAATGTTGAGATGTTGTAGACCCAAGTGACTTATTTGTAGTCCTCACCTAAAGGCATGGGGCCTAGGCAACAAATCACGATGACCATACCATATATACTCTTTGTTGGTCCAAAATTCAAACCATCCATGAGGGCAAGAGCGATGAATTATGTGAACCAACAACACCCACGGAGTGTACCATCCATTGGAATGGAAAACCCAATATCATAGTTGTGGACGAACCAACCACAACTGAGTTACCATGGTTCCACCTTGATAACCTATATATTTGGTAGACCCTCCTACTTCCTACTTCCAGTACGTACCTAGGTAAGAACCATAGTAAAAAAGGTCGTGGATGAAAGTAGTTACAACATAGGTAGGTCAGGACTAAAGTAGGCGAGGCCATTAATGGATGATATAAGATAGATGCATGTGGATGGTTAGTACATAGCTAACCACTGTGGTTAGCTAGCAATGGGTCTACAAGTGCTATACATTGACATGTTGATCATAAATGGCTGCACGTACTAGGCATGTGACTAAACTGCTGGGTATGGTGTGCAGTGTGCACTGGGTACAATAACATTATGTAGTGTGGATTGCCTGTTGAGCAATGAAGATGGCCAAATGATGACCTCCACAATTTTACTTATATGTCTTTTGTAGTTTTTGAATCCTTTACAATTAATTAATTAATTGATTGATTGATTGATTCCACTCTCTACACTAGTCTCAGCCCCTAAACCCTAAATTTATTGGCCTTGCCTACCAAGAAGGAAGGCAAGGATATTGTGTTTAGATTCATTATAGAGTATAGTAGCTTAAGGGATTTTGGCTTGACCCCTAGGTAATAAGAATAGGTCTATTTTTATTATATGAGGATTTTTGAAAGATGATATTTTGACTTGTGTTGAAACTTGAGATTAGTTGCAGAGATAATATCTTGAAGGATTTTGGTTTCTTTGAGAGAATTTTTTTGAAGATTTTTTTTTGCATGGTGAAATATTTGGGTTTCCATAATCCTTCTTCTTTTGCCTTAAGATACTTTTTTCCATGTAAATGCCAAGGCCACAGTGTGACACATCCCTTTGTTTGACAGAACAAAGTGTGTTCTTTTTTCTTCTTCTTTTGACAATTTGTGTTTGGCCCACAGCTGGGCTCATCACTTGTGTAGTGTGTGGGCAAATCTGGTTACAAGAGATTTTACAGAGTTGGTATCTATGTAGGTACTTTTTTCTAGATTCTGTCTGTGAAGTGTCAGTGATGAGAAATTAGTGTCCAGTCAGAGTTTGTGTCTCTCTCTCCCACAAGTGCTGCTGAGTGCAGTAGGGGCACAGGTAGGAGTCAGAAAACTCTTTTAATGTGTTTTTTGGGGCTAGATTTGACTCCAAGGGCTCAATTCAATTCATCTCCCTAGCTTCAATAGCTATAGCTCTTTCATTCGGGTTGTTTACAAGGAAATGCCAAGGTACAAATTATGATTCTGCACCCCTTCATAGATCTGCAGCATTAATGACTTCTAATCCTGCAAAAACCCTAAACCTTAATTTCATATGATCCCTTGAGAATGGGTTTTCTCAAAGAACAGAGTATTAACTAAATTTGAGGCCCATTTCCATAATATGGTTTAGTGGCCGAAACCTAAAACCAAATCAAGGGAAATTCATTGACTCCTCCTCACATCTTCCTTTAATTAGGTTTTTTGGTTGTTTAGCATGAAGGAAATTCCAAGGCACTATTTCATACTGTAACCCTTTTTGCATCTGCTGATTAATGACTTCTGCTCCAAAAAACCCTAAACCTTCATTTCAAAGGATCTCTTGAGAAAACTTTTCAGAAAAGAAGAGAGTTTACTACCAAGGGCCATAATTTGTGGCCAAAACCTAAAACAAAATCAGGATGTTCCATTGAGCAATATCTAATCAAAGGGGATAGCACCATCTCCCACCACTGCCTAGTCCAGTGTGTTTTCAATCTACATGCAAACCAAACAGAACCGTGCAGTATTTTCAAGATGAAGTCAAAGTATTTGAAGGAACTAGAGATCATAGTTAGCATGACCAACGTTTCGAAGGAACAAAAGGATTTAACTCCATTCTCCTCTGAGCTCCAAAAAAGTGGTCAAATTCTATAAGACCAAATTGCATTTAGAGAGCTAAGGGGTACAAAAAGCAAAGAAATTGAAACAAAGATAGTTGAGGGGATACATAAGTAAAGAAATTGACACAAAGAGATACCTAGAAGGTAGTAAAATAAAGTTGCATCAAGACCCGCAAAACATCATGGCAAGAGACCTACAAGAAGTGACTCTTGGAGAATTGAGAGCATTAAAAGAGAGGAGGCTTAGTGACATGCAAAGGAGGTCAAGGGTGAAGTGGTTGTAGAAAGGCCATGTTGTCACAAAGGAGTTTTTGTTGTCATAAAAGAACATGAACTTCACTCTTCTATCACTAAACTAAAAACAAAGGATGGGGCATCAATTGCAACACTAGAAGAGCTAAGAGATTGTTGCAAAAGGTTTTTTTTGAAGTTATACAAGAGACAACCCAATGACTCCAACATGGATGAAATTAGAAGACTATCTTTGAGGAACTTGACAAATAGGATACATGATATAAAAAAAAGGATGTTAGCCAATCCCATGAATGAAAAGGGACTACATAAAACATTAGAAGCTTTAGCAAAGGATAAGGCCTTCAATCCTATTGGTGTGGTCTTTGAGTTCTTTTTGAGCTTGTGGGATATCATTGGTAGAAAATACACATAACTAGTGCAATAATCAATCCAATGAAGGTGTTTTCCATTGAAGGTCATATGAGGCTCAATCATTCTATTGTATAAAAGAAGGGATAGAAAGTTATTGTCAAATTGGCACCCCCCCCCATCACTCTACTGAACATATTATACAAAATATATGCAAAAACACTACAATTAAAGTTGCAACCAATGCTGATGGAAGTAATTAACCATGGCTAGTCTACCTTCTTCCCATTAAGATTTATATTGAACAATATTTCCTTATTCACAAGACAATTCAATGGGCAAAGAAATCAAAACAACCAATGATCTTTTTGAAATTCAACTTTTCGAAAGCTTATGACAAAGTCAATTGGGATTTTATGTTAAAGTGCATAGAGAGAATAGGCATTCCTAGTATGTTTATGATCAAGATAAGAATTTTGTCCTCCAATGCAAAAGCATATGTCAATGTTAATAGTAAGCTCTTTCAAGATTTTGATATTGATCATGAGTTTTTTGTGGGGGTGCCCATGGTCCTTTGCCTATTTTTTATTCTTGGGGAATTCCTCAATGCTACAATAAAAAAGGACCAATAGAAAATGGGGTTACAAGGTGTCAAACTCTCAAGGTCCAAAAGACAACAACCAATCGTGCAATATGTTAATGACTTGACACAAATTTTACAATTAGCACCATTCAAATTATCACAACAAGACTAGTTTGGGTTAAATTGAAATTGTTTTGTCAATCATCTAGCTTCAAACTTAATTATTCCAAGTCCATGGCTTTTTGGTTTGGAGGCAAAGGATTAACAAATCTAGAATGGACCCAAGTAGTCTAATGGATATGGGCACCAATGTATATGATTTCCAAGCTTCTAGGGATCCCCTTTGGTTTGTCTTCAAATTCCTAATGCAACAATTTCTTATTAAAGAAGATCAAACACAAATTGAGATATTGGTTATCGATTAAGCTTTTGCTAGTTGAGAGAATGGTGGTGGTCAATAACATCTTGTTATTGACCTTTTGGTACTTTATTAACATTTGGGCCAAAACGAATGAAAATACATTTATGGGTTTTGTATGGAAAGGCAAGGAGGATGGATTAAACTCTAAGATTGTTTTAATGGAAAGGAATGAAAAAGGTGTTTTTGTACTCTTCAACTTTAGGTCAAAAAATGCCTAGAGATACCAAACCTAAGGTTAATATTGTTTAGGAAAGATGGGCCAGCCTTGCTCTATTCGAACTTTAAATTGCATTGGTCAAAGACATGGGCCAAGCATTGGAGCAAGAAAGAGGTTGGATTTATTTGGTTAATGTGGAACAAAGTTGTGATAATCCATACTTAAAAGGCCAAAGCAAATAAGTCAATCAACCAAAGATGTGTTCCTTGTGGTGAAGCAAAAAAACCAATCCCACACAAATTTTGTGACAATTGATATGCTCAAAAAACATGGAAGTTCACTCACATGAAATTTTGAATTGTTTACATTATGAGCCCATGTTCCACATGCATGCACTCCCAATGGACGCATGACACTTTCATTGCAAAGGTATTCATAAGGTTCCACAAAATGACTAGATTATGGTCTCCATTGAAAGACATTGCATTGTGCATTATTTGGGCAAAAAAAAAAGAAGTTTTTAATGGCAATTGGTGGCCTATCCAAAAAATTCAAAACCTCATCTAAAAAAGGTTGCTTGATTATGGAAGGGCTACATGGGAAAGATGTTTAAGGAGGATTAAAAATTCCATAAGGTTGAAAAAATGAATTTTGAACATTTCGATTATGTGTTGAGTAGGAATAAAATGATATGTTCCAAATTTGGTAGTTGTGCTGAATGGTTTTTGACAGCCTTCATAGAAATTTCATCAATTGAGTGTATGGGTCATGTGTTGTTAACATGACATCCATGATTAACTAAAAACGGCATAAGTAATGAGTTCAATTCAACTATATAGTTGAAAAACTTGTTGTAAAAATGATGTTTTGGTGTAGTGTTTATTCCACTACAATTCATGGTAAGTAAAGCTTGAAATTGCAAATTTTACCACAATAAGGGCCCATGTGAGGTAAAATCAAATGTAAATTTGATTATGGTAAAGCCCAAGGCCAAGGGATTTTCACATGTGTAAAGAACTTGTAGGAATTTATTTATTTATTGCCATCATACCCACCAAATATCACAATTTAATTTTTTGAGTATGAATGTTTTGAAAAAATTAGTACCCATAACATTTTTTTGAAATTCATGGCCTTTGTGTAAGAAACATTATTTATGAATGTAAAGCACATTGCAACTACATTAGAAAGATCTCGACAAGTATTTAAATTTAATTGTAAAGAGTTCTATCAAACAATAAATTTAGCATGTAAAAAAAAATTACAAAGATGACATTTTTGGGGGTTTAGGGTTGCCTACCTACATGTTTTTTTTCACCTTGTTTTTCTATCACATGAACTTTTAGAAAAACCCAATTGATTTTACTTTACATCTTAAAATTTCAAAGGATATTAGCTTTTGAGGGCTCACTTTTTTTAGAACACATTATGTAAGGGGTTCATTGGATTAAACAAAGGTAGCCTTTGAAGTCGATGTATTATGAAATGAGAACTCCATGAAAATTTGACAAATGTTTTAAATATATGTCAATAGATAAACACCATTGTGTGTAATTTTGAAACATTTTCTTGTGGAATGAAAATTCTAAAAAAACTTAACAAATATCTATACTAGAGGTATGTCTTAATAAAAAGGCACAAGGTAACAAACTTTATAATAATTTGGCAAATGTCTAAATATATTTTAAGATAAAAAATGTAACCCATGTGAAACAAATTACACTAAAACCTCTCCAAAGGTTTAAATGGGTTTATGGTTTAAAATTTGAATAGCTTTAGGATTAGGGTTTGAAGTTTGAATAGGTTTAACATTTTGTGAACTATATATATTTTTTTGAAGTCAAAATTAAAAGTAGCCTTGTGAAAAGTGTGACAACTAATTTCTTTTGTAAATCAAACATTTGAGTACTACAAAACATATCAATGTTATAATTTAAAAAGTGATGAATGTGAATCATGGGAAGAAATGAATATATTATTTAGTTTAAGACAATGAAATTGATATTTGAAGTGGAGTGGAAATATACATATTAAGGTAATTTTTAGATTCTCAACATTTCAATTCTGTTTGATATGTTAGACAATTTGAATGCAATTGTACAATATTTAAACATTCATTTTACAAGTTTCCTTTCAATTTTCAATGATAAAAAAAAAGAAATAAACTTAGTTGTCATGTATAACAGAACTGTGTTTTCATTGCATTTGTAGGTCTTTATGTTTTTTTAAGGGGGAAATGATAAATGTAATTACTCCAAATCATTGGGAATCTAAATCAACCTTCATGAATAAGTTCTAACTAAAATGTAATTGGTCTAGAAATATCATCTAACCAACCAACCTTATTTTATAAGAATTATTCCTTAATCCAACTTAAAATGGAAAGCTTTCACAAACATGACTTGGGATCCAAAAAATTTACCCTTTGCTATCTTATTAAAACATTGCCATTGAGCACATCTTATCATGATGTCATGAATCCAAGTGTGGTTTTACAATCTATTAACTAAAAATCCCTTTGCTAAAACAAACATTTTAATGTTTCAAAACTATTTTGGACATGAAATATGATCCATTAAAAAGGTTGCAAATCATCAAATTTTATTTTCCTTGCCATGTCCTTTCATGATTAATGTTTTGGATCATTTTCTTGTTATTATTAATCAATATTGGCTAGTTTTTGCTTTTACACAAAATCTTCAATTTTAGTTAAAACATATTATTAATGTAAGGGAACCCTTGGTTCCATTCTTTTTCTTTTTCTTATTCTATTGGGTTTGCAAATTTTTTAGTATTACAAATTTTAGTTCGAGAACCACAATGGGGCTAGTTTTAACCATTTCTTAGCCTAATCTTCTTAAATATTTTAGAGCCAACTTCAAGTTTTCAAAAATATAGAAAATTTTATATGAAATGGATAAAAGTAACTTTGTAAACACTACCAAAGAATATGAGGAAAATCCATCATCTCTTGAGTTGCATAAGAACAACCTCTTTGTGAGTGCCATGATAAGATTGTATACTGACTAATTCACTTCCACACAAATGAAGGTGAATTAACCTAATAAGACTTTTGGTTTGTGATTCATTTTGTGATCAAGATTACGTGACTATTTCCTTGCCAATAAATATAAATATAGCAAAGTAAATACTAGAAAAATCAATTATATATGTAAGAGGTTTATCATTACATGTATGGTTGAACCTTCACACAAAAAATAATGTCAACAAAATTGAACTAGTTGATATTTGCTTGACATAAAACAATGCAATTACCTAGGTCATGGCTTTATCAATTAATAAACTAGGGCCTTTTTAACACCTACATTGACCAAACAAAATTATATACAATAACTTTGCTAAAAATAAGGTTTATGTAAATTCATCACTATCAACTCCATAATCAACAAATGAGGTGCTTAAAATGTACATCTCTTCTTTAAGAAACCGAAGCTTCATCAAACCCAAACAAACTTACAAAACCAATTTGAAATCCTTCACAATTGAACTTTTCCAAAATGTTGGCTATCATTGCAATAATTTCCACACCTTTTCCTCTTTTAACATTAGTAGATACACCAATGTTGGGCCTAATTAAAAGTTGATAGTAATCTGCAACTTGGTTGTTAACATGTCAATGTTACTACACCATGTCATCACATGGTTATGGCTCAAATTGTAGGGTGTTTGCACACTACAATGACCTTATATGGATGTTACAATGGTAGCTTTTCCTATATTCCTTAGATAGAAGAGAATGAATAAAATAAAATTCATTGAAATAATAACAAAAAGGATTGACTTATCTAAAGCTATCATAATCGATCTTCCAAGAATGAAAAAGTAAATCAAAATTGTGGATAGCCAATAAGTAATGGACTTTTGAATTTTGCCCACACTTTTTGTCACACTTGCAAAACTCATGGATATGGACTTTTATCTCACAATGTGTTAGTTTTATGTGTTTGAAACTTTGGGATATTAGATGAATCATGTTTAAAAAATTAAAAGTCCATTGATTGAATGGAATGTGATTTTAATTTATTATGTTATTGGCTTTTTAAAATCCCAAAAATTATAATTATTTTAAAAGCCTTTTTAAGCATTTTTAAAAAATTATTTAAAAAAAAAATTGTGATATTTTTAATATGTCTTATAGCATCATGATTTGAAATTGAAAAAGGAAAAATGTTACTTTCCATTTTATCTAAATATTCATATTTTAAACCAATTTTCAACTACACTAGAAAAGGACTTTGAAAGGGACTCTAATTTGTTGAAATTGTGACACCCTAATGTGCTTTCGCCTTGTAGTGAAACACCACCAAGTTTTTGTGATGCACAAGCTACCCACCGCCACACCTACCATACCCACTTCTTTTTCTTCATTGGATTTGTTGGGGAAAAAAACAAAACAAGGCACCTAGAGAAATCAAAACCTTAAAAGATCATAAGTTTGCGACAAAACACAAAGCACCCAAATGAACCAAAAGATTGAGGGATGAAAAGTTTGTGACAAAACAAAAAATAAAGAAATGGACAAAAACTAAAGTTTGGAAGTTGTAAAATTACTCTTAAAGTTTGATGGGGAAATAAAAAGTTTCCCTTAAGTCATTACCAAAGGTGATGCTTGAAAACAAACAAAACATAAAAGACAATTGTCTCACAAAAGTTTAAAACAATGTAAAAACTTAAATGTGGACCTTTAAATTTTGCATTGAGCCCATCATAGCAATTCAACTTGATTTTTTTGCACATCAACATTGCCAATTAACTCAAAGCCAAGTTTTGCATCAAATTCTTCTTTATTAAAATGGTTCCAACTTCAATTTTTCCTTGTTGTAAAATTGATGGTAAGGTTACCTTGGTAACAAGTTTGTAACGAGGATCAAAACCAAGCATAAACCTTGAACTGGCCAACATTGGTGTTAATCTTTAAATGACCCCCACCACGTCACCCCTACCCCAACAATTGACATCCTTTGAATTTTTATGATTAATTCAATGCCGCTTTATAGTTATACCTAACATATTTTACACATTTGGGAAACACAATGATATTATCCATAAAGTCATGTTCAATCAAACCCCTATTTCATGAGTTGTTGGCCACTTATTTGTTTCCTTTGTGCCTTATTTGATGTTATTTGCAAGGTCCCAAAAAATCATGAAAATAATAATAATAATAATAATAATAATAATATATGATTTATAAAATATACAAAAATGGTTTTCAACTATGGGTTGCCCAATATAAATTTATGGTTGCAAACAGGATAACACAAGCCACACATGCATGCTTTTTGACTACTTTTGTGATTGTTCTTTGGGAAATATTCCTACAATATTTTTGAAAAAGTCTTCAAAAAATTATTTAATTTTTTTAAAAAAAAATTCATACTATTTTATTAAGGTTTATGTTAAAATTTTGGCAAAAAATGTCATTTTTATAAAAACTCAAATCCATTTACAAGTTTTTTTATTGTTTAAAAGCAAGCATTACAATGCTTAATGAATGTTTATTATTATTATTATTTACACATTGGATTGATTTCAAATTAATTCACATGTTCCCATGATATATTAAAAATAAAACTATAGAAAAAAATATTACAATTTCAACATCAAATTAATTTGAACTCCTTAATGGAAAAATATTTTTTTAATTATGTTTTATGAATCATATTTTTTGTTTAATTTAATTTGTATGACCTAAAAAGATGTTGCATTATACCATTACGTGAAGGTGTGCTTAAGAAATTTCCCATAAAAATGTCATTTTAATAATCTAAAACCATTGTAAAATTCCTTTAAGCAATGAAAGCAATTTTTAAAGCATCAGTTACATGGTCTTAAAAGTCTATTTCAATATTTCATATTCATTATAATCATTTCAATTTCATCCAAATTTCCCATAATACATTAGGAATATTGTTCTAGTAGTTCATTTTAAAATTTCAACATTTATTTAAGTAAATTTTTATTACAAAAAAAATTAAGCATTGGTTATCACTTGAATGGAACCTTATCAGTCCAAGTGCACCCTTTCATGATTCATGTTTTGAGGTTTTAAAGTTAATTCTTAAGGTTTTGATAGTGAAATTTTAGGATGTACATTTTTGGTTTTCTAAGTTTAAGTCTTAAGTTTTTCATGTTCAACTTTTAAATATTAGGTTTTAAGGTATTTAAAAAGGTTTTAGGGTTAGGCTTTAGTTTTAAAGATATTATTTATGTACATGTAAAATGTTTAATTTTTAAATCATGTTTGGCTTTAGGTTAATGTCCATAAAAAGGTTTAAAACAACTTTTAATGCTAGGGTTAGGGTTCAAACTTAATTTAACCATGCAACATGACAAAGGAGAACCCGATTGTATTAAACATGTTGTTGAAATCAACCCTTGAAAAACATCTTCTCAATTTGATTTTGTATATGAAACAAGACAACATGACCATGTACATGATGTTTTTATGTGAAATTGGTTTTAATTTGTATTGTGTGATGATGTATTGTTCATTATATCATACATAAATCATGCAATTGTAGATTAGATTCATTGGATTACACCCCATGAGAAAGCTATCTTAGATAGCTAGTTGCAAGAGTTATTAAGTTGTATTGGTTTGTTGATGGCACATTGATCAAGATCCAAAAACCTTGAAAGAATGAGGCACATAAAATTTAATTTAATGGCAAAAAAAAATTACTTGATGAACAACATTATGATTATGTATCACAATCTTGTATTTGTCTACATAAACATGATAACCATATTTTAGGTCTTACCATGATGTGAACATCCTTTAGCATTTTAACATTTATAAAAATTAATGTTAATATTTTTTATAACATGATAAATCTTGAGTTGTATTTCAAGACAATTAAGGAATTTTTAAAAATAATTATAATTATGATTATCTTAAACTAGTCTAATCCTAACATATATTCCTATTTAATGAAACAATAAAATAATATAACTTGTCAGTTATATAAGTCATAACAATCAATGAAAGTTAAGGTTCAATGTGGTTTAGTAGTGATACATTAATTTTGTGTGCATTTTGATTACCTCCACTCCCACTATAATATCCTAAAAATATTTTATCAAAATACACTATCATAAAAAGATCACAACATGTTCAACACTCCAAAACCAACCCTTTAAATAAGTTGGGGCAACCACCTTTCTCCTCATAGGAAAGTGGCACCTTCATTCACTTACCTTCTAAAAATCCTCTTAAAATCAATTCCAAATCAAGTTAACTCCTATTTCATCCACTACATTCAAGTCATTAATGCCCTTGAACTAATTAAATCATTTCCTAAGATAGTGTCTAGGTTCCACCTATGTTCTAGAACAATGAAAATAGTGGTGTACTTACTAACTATTATTAGGTCGAAACTTGTTAATGTGTACCAATATTCCATCACAACATCACCCTTATATGTACTCTTTTACTAATCATGTTTCACCATACACATGGACACAAAGTGGACATGATATTGATGATTCTAGAGATATGATTGTTCAAATTATTATATCTAAAAATATTTGACATTTTTAATTCAATATAGATGAAAATAAAAATATATGAGTTTTTTGAGGAATGTTCTTTTAGTCATGGCTCTTGGGTAAACCCATCCTTGGGTGGTACCAATAAAAAAAAACCTCACCAAAATCCAAGAAAAGGTAGACATAATTTTCTTTAATTTTTAATTTTTTAAAAATGGTTATTTTATATTATTATTGATTTGCACCACATGCGCTTTGTGTTCCCCACCTATGTACGAACTATGAAAAAATTGTAGACACCTACATGAGCTCCAAAAGTAAGAAATTTGTGTTCTTAAAATGTTTTTGGCATGGGGCCTTGAGATTCCCAACCTCTTATCATTAAATGTTAAGTTGTGCCATTGTAAATTTTTTTTGGTTTATTGATTATAATACTAAGGTATGGCCCCAACCATTGGTTGAAACAAAAAATGAGAATTATTACAAATTTTTGACATGGATGCAATTGGCCTTTAAGACCTCCAAGTCATCACCTTTGAAAATTGCTAAAAAAATTATGATTTTTTAAATCCATTATCTATTGATCAAATAAAAAATATTGTCTTAGGTTCTCCTAGAATTAGAAGCAATTAAAAAGAGAAAAAATGCGTTCCTTTTGTGTTCCTCAATAAAGGAACTTGAAATGTTTACTTTCTCAAAACTTTTTCCTTGATCATTCATTCGGAATATTAAAACTTTAATTTTTGTAAATCCAGTTGAAGTTTCAAATTTTATATGACTTGGCTAACCTTTTGATATCAAATTCAAAGTGAAAAGTCTTTTTAAAGTGAATCCTATGTTGTCATGAAGTTTGTTGAGCCTAAGAAGTTTGGTTCATGACGTTCCTAGAAAATACCATCATCACCATAAATTTTATCCAACTTCTTTGCAATTTTTATTCCAAATTTACTAGTACATGAGGATTGTTTTAATCACTAGGTTTTATGATATATAATTACAAACAATGCTTCAAGCATTTGATTTCAAATAGAAAATTAACTTGAAGAGAATGCGTACTAAATCTAGTTGGTAATTTCTAAAATGGTTTACATAATTTTGTCACATTTAACAATTTCAAATGTATGTCATTCCAATCTCTCACCCACAACTTTATACCGAGTTTTTCTTCTTTAAAATATGATGCCAAAGCATGGAGGGATTCTTAAGTAGGCCTAACAAAATATGTTTTTTGACAATAACATTAGGGAAAGGTAATATAACAAGGTTTCATGACTTTGAAATTATATTTTGGTTGTAGGTTGGGTTTTTGGGGAAGAAGGTAATAAAAGTTTTTGCACTCCTTGAAGTTCACATTTAAGGGATGGTGCTACCCATGCACTAGTTATGACTTGGACAAATATTTCACACAATTTGCAACAAAGAATGGAAAAACAACATAGTGACAAGAAGAAGGCCTCTTTCCAAAGGTTTAGGTCATGTGTGTGATAGTTATAAAAAATATCTTTGTTTTTCTTAATTTGTATCCCCAAGTTGAAATTTTTAACACCATCTTTCACTCACTATTCATAAACAATTCAAAATGTGGGAAAAATCCTAAATCTCCATTAAAAGAAATTATTGGATTAGTTAATGCAAATGATTTTTACTAATTATTACATCGTAGTATTTCAAAATTATTAGTAGTAGGTGGGAATGGTTGAAAAGTCATTTTTTTCATTGTTTAAAAAAAATCAGTTGATTTTTAACTTTCACTACTTTATGGAATGTTGTAGAAAAATATTACGCATATTGATAGTACTTGAACTCAATTGACCTACCCAACTACTTTCCTTAATCAATAAGGTGTCACTAGAAGAAAAATAGGTATTTTTGATTGGTTTCTGTGACTAAAATTTAGTCGCAAATGACATTTGCGATTAAAATCTCATTAGTTGCAAATGACGAAGGGTATTGGATGAAAGAAAAAATCAACAAATACAAGTTCGTCCTTTGACTCCATTGTATATGTATTGTCACCTGCGACTATAATGTAACTATTTTGGTCACAATTGAAGCAAATGATGTGTTGTCACATGTTTTAATATTGAAATATTTATAACAATAATAATTATTTTAAAATAATTAATGATGTTCAATTCAAATGCTTGGATGATCCTATATTATGACATGTGGCCTAATGTATATATGCCACGTGGCACCTTTAAATGAATTTAATACAAAATATTAATATTAGGTTGGTAGGTGCCTACAAACCTAGGCTACATACCTACCTACCTACCTATTTAAGTAAAAAGGTAGGTAAGTAGGTCTATCTTCCTAGGTTAAATACCTACTCATAGTAGTAGGTACTTAGGTAGTAGGGTACATAGGTTGACCTAGGTGGGTAGGTCATACTATGTACCTACCTAGCTAAGTAAATAAGTAGATTGGAGAGGTTGATAATTTAAAATTGTGCATAACTTTTTTTTTTGTTTAGGTTAAGTCTTTTGATTAGCTCATCCCCTGTGCAACAACTTTCTTAATGTGAAATTTGATGATCACACCCTTTGTTTATATGGAGAACAAACAATATGGGATAAGTTTTGAAGTTATAACTTCTTCACAAACTAAATTGCAACTCCAAAACTATCATCATGCCTTTTGTTTTTAGTTTTTAGATTTATAAACAATTCAAATACATGGCTCATTAGATAATTAGATAACCATTTAATTAATAATGATTAAATTTAACATATATTTAAAATATAAACTATACACTACAAATATTAAGTATTTATTATCAACTACTTAAATAAATAATAACTTCTTAATATTTAACTAACTAGCTATTTAGTTTTTCACAAATTGTTAATACATAACATAAAAATAAATAAATAACTTATATATATATATAATTGAATTATAGATAATATAATTAATGTTCAAAAAAATTATTTAGAAAAAATTCAAATTATAAATAATGAACGAACAATTGTTATTAAGAAAAATTCCTACACAATTTTTAAAAAAAGTAATATTAAATAGTTAAATTAATTACTATATAATTACATTTATTATTTTCAAAAAAATAAATCGTAGATAAGTAATTACAGAAATTTTTAAAATAAAAAATAAAAATTTATAATAATTCCTGAAATTACAATCATTACAATAATTATTTTAACTACATTATAATCTTACCAAATTTTTTTATTTAGATTTAAAGTTATAAATTACAGATTGTGAATAATTATGTTCAATTAAAAAATAATTGTGCATATACTATAATTAATTCTTATTTGAAGTAATTACAATGATTTTTAAGGTAATCTAACATTAATTACAAGAATTAATTTCTTTTACTGTATGAATATAAAATATATAATGTAAAATTTATGTTTTAAAATTATTATTTAGTGTAACTTATAAATAATAAATATAATCATTCATAATTATTTATAAAAGTGATTGATTATGGATAACAATAGTAGAAAAAACCTTAAGACTCAATCAATAATTTTTGGAATTCAAATATCATTTTTTGGATGAAATAAGTCTTTGAATTTAAATTAAAAATTTCAGAATTAAAATCTCAATTTTCAAATTCAAAATTGAAATGTCCATTTCTACATTCAATTAAAAATTTTCTGAATTGAAATATTAATTTTGAAAATCCAAAATAATAATTTGGAATTGCAATTTCAAGTTTCAAATCAAATAAGTTTTTAAATTGATATTTAAAAACTCCAAATTGAAATATTAATTGTAAAAATCAAAAATAATAATTTAGAATTCAAATATCAAAATTTACATCAAATAAGATTTTTGAATTTAAATTAAAATTTGAAAAATTCAAATAATGTTTTAAGGAATTGAAATAGCAAATTTCAAATTCAACTAATTTTTTAAAGAATTGAAATAGTAGTTTTCAGAATTGAAATATAAATGTTCAAATTCAAATAATTAAACAAAGAATTCCAATAACAATTTTTAGATTCAAATGTTTTTAAATTATATATATATATAATTAATTCTAGTAACAATTTTCAGAATTAAAACATCTATTTTGATGTTTAAGTATAAGTTTCATAATTTGAATTATAATTTTATATTCAAACATATTTTTCGAATAAAACCGAAAATTTTAAGAATTCATATTTAAAACTTCAAATTCAAATATTGATTTTAGATTGAAATAAAATGTTTCAGAATTGGAATAACAATTATCAGGTTCAAATATAATTTTCAGAATTGAAATAAGAATTTCCAGGGTTCAAATATTAGTTTTCAGATTTGAATAACAATGTTCATGGTTCAAATATTGATTTTTAGATCAAATAAAATGTTTTGTAATTGGATAACAATTTTTAGATTCAAATAATGTTTTTTAATTAAAAAAATTTCAAAATGCAAATAAGAATTCAAAATCACATAAATAGTCTTAAATTTAAATATCAATTTAAAAATTCATATATATATATATATATATACACATTTCATAACTGAAAATATTAATTTTAAATTTGAGCAATAAATTTTAATGTTCAAATATTAATTTTTAAATTCATTATATGAACAATATACATACATACACATAATTAATATGCACACAAATATATATTTATGATATATGTAATATATCGTAAATATAATTTTAATACATACATAAAAATATAGCCCTATGTCACCGTAAAATTCCTTTAGGATGTGATTAATTTGGTGACTATTGTGATTAATGAGACATATCAATATATTCATGGATGAAAATAAACCTAAAAGCCATCCAACTAATAGGAGGAAGTTTTTAATAATTGAATCATAGTTGTAAGATGACCAAAATAGTTGAAATTTGATATTATAGTTGTAAATACTCCCAAACTTAGTCGCAAACGACTACAAGTCACATGTAGTTGCAAATGAAGTGGTTACATTTTGGCTGATTTCTACTAGTGTGTTGCCATAATTTTAGGATGCAGTAAGTAGAAAATGAATGGGTTAAGGATATTTGGGGAAAAATTAGTGGATTATAATTTTTGTGGTTGCCATTTGGGTGGGAGGTAGACAACATCACTTCACTTATTCAAAGAGCTCATTCCAAGTGTGAAGGGGTGGCTATTTGTTGGTGTAAACCCATAGAAAGAATATTGAACACTTTTGTTTATTGTTTTGATGTGGAGTAAATAACATTTAATCTTCAAGGACTATAGTAATGCTACTAAATTACTCAAGTGTGTGTATGGTATGGAGTAGAAACTTGAATAAGGGGGCTGCAGTGGTGGTAGTAAAATACTATGATGTTCCGGTAGTTTTATAAAATGTGGTTATGATGAAACAAACACAAAAGGCTGATTTCTTATGTTTTATTTTTGTTGTTGGAATGTGTGTTAGCTAGGGTCATATTTGGGTTGTAGTTGTTTTTTTAGTAAAAACAATCATTATTAAAGTAGTTACAATGTTGGAATTATTTGCTAGGGATTAAAACAATAGTTTATCTAAAGCATATCTCCATCATAATAACTTAAAACAAAATGTTGTTTTTCTTATAGGTTTTCATCTATTTTTAGTTAATTTATTGCAAAACTTGCCCTTTAAAGATTTAGGTGCGAGTGTTTTTTAAAAATTTACAAACCTATAATATTATGGTGCCTCAGAACTCTTGGACAATAGTTACAAATCTAGTGAGGTTTATTGTGTTAGAATATATATTAAGTAATTTAATTGCTATAATATTTGTTTTCAAAAGTTATATTTCCAAGTAGGATTGATTTTCTATCTTCCACTTATGTATTATGTCTTACTAGGTCCTTGGGAATAAGTAGGTTTCCAAACTCACATGTGGAGCATGAAACATTTGGACCAAACCACTCTAAAATTTTTTTTTGGTCTATTGAATCCTTTGTACACACAAAGTTTGAAGCTCTAAACACATTTCTCTTTGCACAAATTTTACATCAACTTTGCATTATTTTTGCTTTATATACATAAGCATATGCCCTCTACTTTTCTTAGTCACATAGATTCCTCTCTTTCGTTACTCCTAGATTGTGTTACAAACTTTGCACCTTTTTTTTTTTTTTTGACATCAAACCAAACACCTTTCTTCACAAGGTTTGTTTTCTCACAACAAACATGAACTCAAAATTACACTCAAGCTTTTGTAAAGCTCAAAAAATGCACACATGATGGAGTTTTTAAGATGAACACACCAACTCAAGACCAAACTAGTGTCAACCTGATTTTTTTATGCAAAAACAAGTTTGGGTGCCCCCCATGTATAATATTATCATGTGAACTTGGGCATTCCAACCTTTGTTAGAATTTAGTCACTTGACACATTTTTTCACTATCAACATTTTTCATGAAACATTCATCTATTTGCATGGTAAAAAGTAATAAACTAGTTGTTGGAACCTACATGCAGTTATATATATAACACATAAAAAATGAATAATGCACAAGATTCACCTTGACTTTGCAAAACTTGATTGCTCAAAATCCCATTTAATCCCAATGTGCACATAAGTCCTTTCAAACCAACTAATTCACCATAAGATCATCATATCATTAATTTAATAAGGCTGAACTTCTTCCACTTATGTTAAAAATTTAAAAATAAATAAATTTGCACATGTATTTGTTTCACAAAACATTCCCCACAATTGTATCACAAACTTAGCACACATAATCATACTTCACCACATGACATACATTTGATTCTTTTTTCTTCCCTATACATGCATTAATTCAAAAAGACAAAAAAATTCCTATTATTATTATTTTTTAAATGATAGTAAATCATACTACATGTGAAAATGACTTGAAGTATCCATAAGGAGCATTTGTCCCACTGATTATTGCATTGGACAATACCTCTCAAAACCATCTCATCGTTCCATTAGAAAAATTCCTAACCAAAAAGCTCATGGTATACTTTTTGATTGTGAAAGTGAATGTTTGTCACACCATGCCTCCACCTTTCACTCCAAGCATATAATGATAATTTGACAATGAAACCCCATGTGCATGAACTTAAAGCTTTTCACATTTGCCATAATAAATTTAGGTCTTTACATAAATTTGTTGTTGTTAAAAGTATGACATCACACCTTAATCTTGAACCCATTAGGTGTTCCTTTTTTTATGATCTACATTATATTACCAACCTATGTATTGCACCATCTAGATCTAGTGACTATAAATGTTTTACCAACATTTCACACTTTTAAAACATGGGGAAAAAAAGTTGAAATAGTGACTAAGAGCTTGAAAATTTATTATAACTAAATTAGTGTCAATGCAATCTTTGAGTTGTCCACAAAATGTAGAAAACAAGAAAAATACAAATTGGATGACTCCTCAATATTCAAGCATAACAAAGCATATTTAGTGTACATGATAATCCTAACCATAAACAATACAAAAATTTTAGTTTGGCACTAAATTGTAAAAAATATTTGCATGTGCAAATCCCAATTTTTTAAGATGTGTTTTTATGGGTCTAACTTCAACATGAGGTTGAATTGGACCAAAGAAAAATTATATTCTAGGCTTATGATGAATAGATAAAAGGGGTATAGTAACCTTCAAAGGGTGCAATCATGTCACTAATAGGAACCAAAACAAGTGTTCAAACTAGTGTTTGGTTTTTGCATGTTTTTACATGTGCCCTTGGGGATATTTAAAGGCTACCAAGGGGCTACTTCAACTACTTATAGTTTACATAAGGCTACCTAGGGCTACATAGGCCTTACTATATGCTTGTAAGAATACCTAAATATTAGAATATACATTTTATAATCATTATATGTGAGACATTTGTTGTTGTGTCTAACCCATATATGATTGTTAAACTTCCATGTCATCTTCTTTTATCTTAGTAGGAAAACCCCAACCTTTATGGATGAAAAATGGTCAATGGAATAAAATTTTGTTGTTTATGTATGATAATTTATTTATTTTATACATGGAATAAATAGTTATATTTTATGATTATAGTTATTTAAAATGTCATTGAAACCTCTAGTTATTGTTTTTTTTGGTTGCATAAAACAAGGTTTCTTTTAATATTTGATTCAAATTTAAGAATTTGAATTCAATTCAAATTAAATGCAATGTCACTCAACATTTTCATTTGAATGGAATTTAGTTTCCAAAAAATCAATTCATTTTTTTCATTTTTTGATTGTGATAATAATACATAACAATGTGGAACCCAAATCAAAAGCTTCATCATTCTATCATATATCATCAACCAAACCCATTATATTTTTTGAAACTTTAAATTTGAACAACATCATTGAGTATTTGGGTGTTTAACACCTTTTTGGTGTCATGAACATAAGTTGGTTGGGATGGAACAAAATTATATATCAAATTGGTGTATAGGCTACATGTGGCATTTTCAACTTTTTGGAAATGCCATGATCAAGCATTCGATTGGTGTGTTATTAATTAACAATGTAAATCACTCAAGATAATGGGAATGTTACATTTAGTGAAAACACACTATGGTGAACAAAAAATATTGTCACAAATATTACTTTTCAAAATTGTATTTGAACTTCTATGAGTCAATATGATTTTTTTTTCATAAATTATATTCATAATAAGGTAATTCAAAATCCAAAGAATAAAATTGTTGAAATAAATTACATTTTGTTGATATCAAAGGATTAAAAAACATATTTGTGAAAATATAATACTCATAACAATGTATTGCAACTTGTGTAACTGTATTTCAAAAATATCAAATGATTGTCAATTTTGATGAAATACCTAATCATATATTGAATATAAGTTGATTATACCATTTCAATTCCATATTAAATGTTCCATTCATGTGATTTCATATATATATATATATATGAGGATTTTCATTCAAATGAACATAAATGCGTGAAAAATACAAATCTTGATGAAAAATTATTTTCTTTTGAGAGGTGATAAAAATTGTATTCAAGGCTTTGTGTCAAAAATCCATTTTATGTGTTTCTCAAAATAGTAATGAAATGAATGAAAAAAATACTCCCAAAATAATATGAAATGTATTTTACAAAAGGCACATCTTCTTGCAAGTTGGCCCCCCCTTAATGCAATTTCACCCACTTGTAAAAACACCATTATCATAGTTATAAGAAAAATTAAAAATTATATAATTGGTGGATGTTAACTTAAATTCTAATAGGATTGATGATTATCAAAGTTGGAAACATAATAAAACCATGATTATTAAGATGGATGAAACTAATACAAAAGTGATAAGTATTCTATCCCACCATTGCGGGGTGGGGGCAAAAGAAAAAAAGATGTCATGTTAATGGGTTGAAAATTTGGCCTTTTGCTTTTGATTTAAAAAATATATCGTGACCATTTTTCATGTTTGGGAAGCCCCAAAAGGGTGCAAATGAGATACAATGAGCCAACATGATTACTTTAGAAAAGGATTATATGTCCATTTTCCCAAAAAAGGCTTTTTCATATGAATGAATTTTGGAACAATTTTTTTGTAACTTGTTATAATAAATGTTTATAGTTTTCCAAGTACATGACAAATTTTTTTTCATCATTTTTGAATATATGAATTTTTGAAAGTGTCTTGATTCCATGTTTGGTCTTTAAAAATGATAATAGTTTCAAATCATAACCAATTTTGTTTTTACATTTTTATGTACTCTTGTATAATAAAATTCTTAAAATTCTTAAAAAATTATGTACATTTTACCCCATTTATGTGTGGCAAAGGACTTTTGAAAATTCAATTTGTAGAAATTCATGTTGTGCATTTCATGAAAAATTTAATCATAAGGTAAATGCATGGTTAGGTGGTTCAAAGTTAGCATTGTGATAGTCAAAACTTACATTTGCTAATTTGTTTTGAATAATGATAGTTAGTAAACTTGGGCTTTGCATTACTAATGCTGATCATTAATTGACATAAGGTCAAAATTTGAACTCAAGTTTCAATATACTTCAATAAATTATTGAAAAAATAATTAATTTACATTGATAATCCATGATCATATAGATTGTCCATGAAATCATTCCCACTTCCATTAATTATGGAATATGAAATTTAACTTTCACCTACTAAAACATCAACATTTATGGCATTGATGATGTTTTTTCAGTGCCTTTAGTTGCCTTGAAAAAAATTGGCCCTTTCCAATCTCCCCCAATGTTCTTCCTACCATGCTTCACAACAACCCTAGTTTGGAAATATATATAATATATTTTGACCCTAGTGCATGCAACATCCCCTATGTACTTCTCAATGTCCCCCAACATTGTATCTAGGGCCTTCAACCTCTTGGTGCCCCCTATTGCCCAAAAAGAAAATTTTCGTGATTAACCTAGTGCCCTTAGTGTTTTTAATGTGCATTTTTTACACCTTTGCAAAACCATTTGTTGTCATTTTCTTGTCCTTGTTGGAATTATCATCTTTTTGTTGTTCCTTATCTTTTGTCATCGTTGGTGTTGTCCAAGTATGTTTTGTTGTAACTTGTTGATGAAGCTTAGGTCATCCTTGAACCAAAATGCCCCACTAATCTGAATTTTTACTAAGGATGTCTTGATTAGTGAATATTTGCTAGGTTGACAACCAAGCATGGGATGTCTTTTTGAGACCTTGGCCTAGCAACAATTGTAGTGGTTTAAAGGTTTAAGAAACTTTGAATGTTAAATGAGTCAAGTTTTCATATTTTATTGATTCAAAAAGAAAAAATAGTTAAAATGGGAAAAAAGTTCACCTAATTGATGTTCTAAGGAGAGGATGATTAAAAGGGGTAAAATAAAATGTTAAGCCCCAACACATGCGTGAAGGTGATATTAAAAGATTGATAAATACCACTTCCCACTAAATATTCATGAATTTGATATTTAGAATGAGTTTATTAAGTCTAACTAATTTCATAAACATAACATTGATAAAAATAATGTATACTTGTCAACTTTGATGGATATTTCATTTTCACTATTGAATTGAATATGTTTCTAGTTTTGATTAAAAGTTGTCCATTAAAATATTACAAAAAGTTTAAGTTGAAAATTTATTTTATTTATGTTTTAAACCTGATTAGTAAATAAAATAAAATAAAAGTGATTTATAATATTTCTATTATTATATTACTTCTATTAAATTAAAGCTTTAAATTGATAATTTATTTTTAAAAATATAATTACAATGGAGTTTCATATTATATTATTTGTAATTTTGATTTCCAATACAAACCAAAAGCTACTATCATGTTAAATTTAATGTTACCACTTGTTGGAATTATGAACATTATGAAATTAATGAATATAAAATCCATTAAGGAATGTATGGATATAAATTATGATTTAGTGGTTTAAAATACACTTAGATTAATGGTTTTTTTGTGTGAAATTTCACACTATTGCAAAAAAACATTTGAAGAAAAAATAATTTGTTGCAAAAATTCCTTGTTATTATAGACTATAAAAGGGTTTTATTTTTTTGATAGGGTTTAGGAAGAGTCTGCCATTTATTGTTGAATCAAACTTGGGATGGTCGTTGGTGATGTTATAGCAAAATTTTGGAAAAGAAAATTCAAATTTAAGACATCTAGGACAATTTGCAATCATGATGTGTGAGTCAAAATATTTAATTATAATTTAATATTCATGTTTCAAGACATAAATAATATAGTATTTAATGTGCCATTAAACCTAATTATAGTTGTTGAATGAAAAGATAAAACACAAATGCACTTGAGTGTGAATCATGTATTTTTAAATAACATGTACAAAGTAATGTCAAGGTTTTCAAGACCAAGTGGTGTGATACATAATGATAATGAGAGACATGTGACTTATGGTTAACATGCAATTGATTTAACCAAAATATTAAATCTTTGATTAATGTAAAATTTGAAATAAAAAGCCAAACTTTGAACATGTTTCAACTACATAAAAAATGGATTAAAAAAAAATTAAATGTTTTTAAAAATTGTGAATAAATTTCATGGTTTTTAAAGTCTTACCCATTTTAATTTGCACCTAATTTGCAAGCATTGGTGTATTGCACAAAATTTAGATTATTTCTTTGTTTATTTCCCTTTTTTACTACTTCCTTTTTGTTCCCTTTTTCCTTCTTTTAAATCTTTTATGCCAACAAATCATTCGTCCCTCTAAACATTTAATTTAAATAATGACACACATTAAAATAATGTTGCAACCCCTCCAATATATTCATGGGATGTGGAAAGTACACATGCTTTAATAGATTCATAATATTTTCAAATTTTCTTAATTATATTTAATTATGTAGTACAAAAGAAGCTTCAACATGTTTGTAGAATGATTAATGAATTTTCAATACTTCATGATAAGAATAAAATATTTTTGACTATTCCAAATGATTTTTTTTTCACAAAATTTTCTTATTTGAAAAAATCAAATTTAAAATTACAACATTTTCAAAGATATTATAATTAGTGTCAAAAATGTTTTTGTACTATGTTATTAAATAAATATAAATATAAATATCACATCCATGTATAATAAATAGGTAATACATAAGATGGATTTTCCCCCTAGTAAATCATATTTTCATAAGGAACAAGGATCATTAAATGAGTATACAAATCATTTGATTTCATCAAGTTGTGTTTGTTTTATGGCAACATTTTCATCTTCTATCCTCTTTTTGGAATGTTGATAATAATTCTAAGTGTTTCCATAAGTTGCAAGGATAAGTTCCTCTTTTGCTTCATCTTGTTTAAATCATTTGACGAATAAATCGAATTTAAATGTTTAAGTTTTTTTTCCTTTTGAAAATAAATAGTCATGACATTTAAAACATGCTTGTAGAGGTATAAATGGTTTATTATCATGTGGCTTGTGCTATAGTAATGATCATGTGATACATAAACCTTAATCAAATGATCAAAACACATATCAAAATAGTTTTTTAGCCAAAAAGAAAAATACACAAGAAGAACATTGAGGAGAATATTATATCCTTCCTTTTTCGGTTCACTAAATCTTTTGATTTTTTCTTTTTCAAGGAATACACAAATAATGAAATGAACATCACTTGTTACGTAACACCTTAAGTGAATGCAAGTCACAATGAAGGAGAAAAAAAATGTGCATGCCCAAACATAGAAAACTCATGTTCAAAAATGCTTCATCAAAAGTCACAATTTATGTGAGAAAAAAGTAATTAATTTTTTTTTGATATCTTAATTCTATGGTCAACCATTCTTGTTTTGTGTTCAAAACGCATAATTTTCATTGGATCATTAAACCAAACTCATGACATGCTTTCACATTTCTTCCCTCTTGCCCTTTGTGCATATAATCCCACATAATATTTTATATAATTATAAAAATTACACAAGTTCATAGAATTCATGATCTATGAAACAAAAAAGACATAAACAAAAGATTGAATACCATGCATAGTATTGAGATGACTTTGTCATGGTTGTTTCCACATGTTAAATACAAAAGCACCTAATCCATTTTCACCTTTTACATTGACATCTCTCCTTTGTTAACATTCTCTTGAATAATGTCAACATATCCACATGAAGTTTAAGTAGACAATTCACATGTTCACATGTCAATGATATGTCATGTTGAAATAAATAAGTTTTTGCTAATGGGTAATAATGATATGATGCAATGTGAAACATGTAATAAATCTTCCTTATTTGTACTGAAACAAGGAAAAGACAAAATTTCTAAATGTTGATCTTGAAATGCAAGACGTTAATTCATTCATATATGAAGTTGAAACATTAAAGGACACAAAGATTACAAAAGACAATGTTTCATTCCATTCCATTTAACATAAATGTCAGGTGTTCAACATCCATAATTATTGTGGTGATGACCACTAATGGACCATGTGCTTAATTCACATTAATTAATTAATTAATTCCGATTATCATTTTCATTGGAATTATTTAATCAATGTGCATTCCCCTATTTGGTCAAAATATTATTAAATTGACTTATAGATATTGCTTTATATTCAATTGGCCAAAAGTTCCATGTGGATGAAAACATAGAAAATTAGAATAGCAAATTACCTTGCACCAAAAATGAAATGTGCCCATCAAGTAGATCTAGGTATATTAAATTTAAAAATATTATTTAGTTCAACAATTAATATGAACATGTTCTTTGACTTTGTTACAATTATATTTTTAAACCACATGTTTAAAGTAGGTTTAAATAGATTCATTGAAATTCAAAAAAATGTTACAACTTACAAAATAGGTTGGAGCAAGTAGATGAAATATTGAATTAATTTTTTTTCAAGTGAACAAAAGAGGGAATGAAACAATGGTTTATATAAAGGGACATGGGCTGGGAAAGTATGAGCAAGGGCAAGGTTAGGAGGATGGGGAAGGGGCCATTGAAGTTTTACATTTAACTTTCTAAACTTATTTGTTGTTGTGTTTAGAAGAACTCTAAACCTTGTAACCTTGTTTTATTGGTTGTAAATTATAAAATATGAGGAAGATGGTTATGGGCATGCAAAGTTCATATATAAGAATTGGTTGATGGAGATTGTAGTTTTTTTCACTAGTTGATGTTTTAGCATGTGTAAGTTGAGTCAATTATTGTGAATATCTTGTGGAACAATTGATTATGAAAATGATTAAATGACAAGTTGGGAAATTTCTTGTGTAATTTAGAAAATTTAAACATAATCTTTCTAGGAAACCCCCTAATTTGAAGGAAATCACATTCTACAATTGTTTGTTTTCTTTGTTATTTGGGATATTAACTAATGGATCATGGATAATTAGGATTTTTGGGAAAGAGTAATGTGGGTAGAAGAGGAGAAAATGAGGGAACAAACTTTGTGTATTTTTTTAACAAACTTATAAGAGCTAATAAAATGATTTTCATTTGTGTTTAGTGTAAGAGTTGTGGATTTTTTTATAACATAATATTATAGTAAGGGTGGTAGAAATCTAGCAAACAATAAACATCCAATGGTGATATCAAGTCCTTAATTGACCTTTGTATTGCTTCAGTTCAAACTTGGAATGCTAAAAATCTTTTTCCCATGATTTAAATTTAGTAGACTCATTAGAAGCTATTAATGTTCTTCTCTCATGAAAAGGGCTCTTACACACCATTGAGCTAGGAAAATGTAATATGTAGGAGTTCTTTAAATGTGGATTAAGGAAATATTGACTTCACAAGGATAGGAGGTGGTCACCTAGCCTTCAATGGTGTATGTAAGATAAGCACAAGAGAGCTCATGGTTATGTGTTTTGGAATAAAGTGAGAAGGGTAAGTGGGCCTAAATAGTGAAATAAGTAAAAACAAATAACCTTGGAACTTTAGAAGATATTTTGATAGCAAGTTTTATGTGGAATGGGTTGCCTAACTTTGGGGAAAATGTTTTGCAAAGAAAAGAGTAACCATTTGTATTTGTTAGGCTGGATTCTAGTTGTGGATGTATGGTTGAGGGAAAGTTTGTGTCTAAAAAAAAGATGTGAATTTTTTTTGTGATATCCCCAGAGGAAGATATGGGGTATGCTAGAATTGCTTTTAAATCTAAAGATAGATGGGGGAATGTGTAGAGAACTCATGATAACTCTTGCCTAGAAGGGGGGTGGATTTAGGACATTTAAGCCCAAAGTGAATGTGGTGGAGAAGAAGTGGCCCAAGTAGCTCTTCCATATTTCAAGATAAGATGGTCCAACATATGGAAAAAGTGGGATCAATTTTGTGCAAATTTTGGGAGTGTGGGTATGTGCACTGAATGTGGGAGTATGCTTGGATAATTATTGATTATAGTGTATGGTAAAATAAAATATAGGTTTAATTTAAGTCCCTCCTATATGAAACAAATATATTTGAGTTATAATCACCCCTTTTAAAAGGCATTCACACCTCTTGTTAACACATTGGCAACTTGAAATTTTCTTGGTATTCACATGTTGCAAAAAAATAAAATGACATTTCTCTCAAAACTATTTGTTACATTAATTTAAAATACAACATCAAATAACATTTAACTATAACAAAAACATAGATTTCAAGTTTTTTTTTTTTTTTTTTTTTTTTTTTTTTTTTTTTTTTTTTTTTT
>Ga0209611_10002391_pt1 | contig 33005 bp, 14 predicted proteins | sample S1TSphgellanicum_3_FD_187693 | JGI IMG/M metagenome (GOLD analysis project Ga0209611, IMG submission 187693) | Host-associated microbial communities from peat moss isolated from Minnesota, USA - S1T2_Fc - Sphagnum magellanicum MG (SPAdes) (version 2) | ecosystem: Host-associated > Plants > Peat... | reverse complement strand
TTGTGACTAATGGGACATATCAACCTATTAATGGATGAAAATAAATGTAAAATTGATGTAACCAATAGGATGAAATTTCTAATAGTTGCATCATAGTTGTGAAAATGACCAAAATAATTGAAAGTTGGTCTTGTAGTTGCAAATATTCTCAAATCTAGTCGCAAACGACTATAAGTCGCATGTAGTCGTAAATTGACTGGTTACATTTTGGCTGATTTCTACTAGTGAAAACAAGTCATTCTTTGATTTTGTGATAGGTATTCGTGCTCCAATAGGATACTTAGTTGCATTTAGGAAGCATGTTGGTCTAAAAAGGTTGTTTGCCATGAAAAGTCATGATCACCATGTCATGATATAACAAATATTACCATTTGAAGTGCATAATCTTTTGCAACTAGGCCTTAAAACGGCAATTATACGACTCGAAAAAACATTTGGCAAAATATGTGCAAAGGTGATCAATCCAAATGACCTTTCCAATTTGCAAACATATGTGGCTAAATCATTATGCCTTTTAGAAATATGGTTTCCACCTGCAATCTTTCATTTGATGATTCATTTCATAATTCATCTAGTAAACGAATTAAAGATATGTGGGCCAATGGGTGCTAAATGGTGCTACTTAGTGGAAAGATACCTAAATGTCTTGAAAAGGTATGTAAGGAATAGGGCTCGGCCATAAGCCTACATGGCTTTTGGCTATATGTATGATGGGGTGCTAGGGTTTTGCATAGAGTACTTTGCATTATATCCACATATTCAACATTGAATATGGGATCCCAATGAAAAGGAAACGGACAACAATGAAGTCCTTGAAAGGTGGGCCTAGTTCAAGAGGCTAAGCATGGTGGAATTACAAGGAATTCATGAACATGACATCACAAACTATGTGGCAATTGAAGGACTATACATGTGTGTGTTTCACATGAACATGTTGAAATCATTGTTATGGAACCATTTGCATCGTGATTTGTATTTGCACAATATTAATGTGCATAAGTAAATTTACATTGTTTCAAATTAAAATTTTAGGGTTTATGCTCCTCCATGTTTAAAGATTTCAAGTCCAAGTTTGAACGTTTTAATTCCAAGAAAAAACTAGATTGTGAGTGCTCTTTAGTTGGTACATAGTTTAGTGAGAGTAATTTGTAGATTTTGAAGCATAACATGGGTGGAATGTGGAAGGGATGATAGTTCTATCTAATGATACTCTGGTGAGAATAATGGTGAAGTGTCCATGTATTATGAAGGGAATGTAGTTAAATCATTGGACACTATGAAATGTGTGTGGTAGGTTGCATTAATTACAATTCTAGTTGGATATTGGTGTGGAACCACTCTTAGAGTGTGAGTGTCGTATGAGTGGACCAAATTTGGTCGATGCATTCAATGCGGTGGTTGGAAGGAGAGTGGAATGGAACCAATACATTCCACTATCAACTGTGCATGGTTGGTTTTAACCAAATGTTACAAGTCACAAATGATATTGGGGTGGAAGCTATGGCAAACCAACCAAGTATTGTAAGTGGTCTAGGCTATATTAAGGTGGTGGAATGGAATATATTTCATACATTCCATTATGAAGTGGGCAAGTTAGGTTATTGTCATGACAAGCTTGTAGAAATATTGTCATGGAATTATTGTTGTTGCATGAAGTGTGAGTGGTCTAGACGTGATCAAGAGGAATGACGATGCATGATGGTATAATGGAATGTGACCATTACATTTCATTATCAATGGGCATGGTGATTTGAAGTGGATATAATTTTGGAATGATATTGAAGTGGAACCAATTGTGGAATGACTATGTAATGTAAGAGGTGATGAGTTTGACAAAGAGGCCACTTACACTATAGGGTGACTCCACATTGGTTTCACCACAAAATCACTCCAAATTTATCATCAACATAACCTACTTTGAAAAGTTTGGAGTGATATTGTGGAGGAACAAAGGGTAGAATGACCTTGTGCAGTGATAGTTTTTTGGAATTTAATGATGTAGTGAAGATAATGCAATCTAGGTACATAGTCAAGGGCATTGGTGATGGATAGTAGCAGATTGGAATGTAACCATTACATCCCACTATCAAGGGGGCATGGTTAGTTGTGGTGATTACAAGCTTGGAATGGTATTGGGGTAGAACCAATGGTGAAGTTTGAATCTAATGTAAATGGTGCAACCCTAGTTAATGGGTTCAAAGTTGTGTGTGGCAATAAAATGGAACGTAACCAATAGCTTCCACAATCCAACGGTCGTGATAAGTTGTAGTGATTACAAGTCTATCATGATATTGGGGTGGAACCAATGGTGGAATCTAGGTGTAATGTAAGTATGCAATCCTAGTCAATGGGTTAATCAAGGTTGGTGAGGGGGGATTAGATTGGAATGTGACCAATATGTTCCATTATCCTATGACCATGGTGGGTGGTAGTGACAACAACTTTGGAATGATATCTAGGTGGAACCAATGGTGGAGTTTAGGTGTAATGTAAATCTTGCATCCTTGTCAATGGACTCAAGTTTGTGGAGGCCAATATAGTAGAATGTAACCAATACATGTCTTATCATCTAGTGGCCATGATAAACAATAGTGATTACAAGTATAAAAGCATATTTGGGTGGAATCAATGGTGGAGTCATCATGTAATGTAAGTGGTCTGATTTTGGTGAATTGTCATAAGGTTGCAGTAGTGCTAGTGGAGTGGAATGTAACCAATACATTTCACCATGAAGTGTGCATGGTTGATTATAATGTTTATAAATTTCAAATGAGATTCACATGGAACCAATGGCAGATTTATAATATATTGTAAGTGATATAGGCTTGGGTAATGTGTTCAAGGTGACGTGTGGTGGTAGAGTGGGAAATATCCTATCCATTCCATATGAAATCATTATTACAAAACATGTCCCTATTCTAGTGCATTTTAGCAATAACAAGTATGTAGTAATATTGCTATCGTTTTAATGTTGATGAGAAGGTAAATGGTCTAGGCATGATCAAGGGGATCAAGTTGGACATGGGTGGTGGTAGAATGGAACATGTAACTATTACACTCCACAGTTTAGTGGGCATAGTTGGTTGTGGTAATTACAAGTCTAAAATGACGTTAGTGTGAAACGAATGGTGTAGTCTAAGTGTAATGTAATTGGTGCAATCATGGTCAAGGGGGTTTAGCCCATTGTGGGTGGCAATAGAATGGAAAATGTAACCTATCCTTTCTGCTTACAAATGTGCACAATTGGTTATAATGCTTACATGAGGGATATTGGGGTGGAAGGAATTGTGAATTGGCCATGGATTACAAATGGTCTAAGAAGTGGGGCAGCTAAGTTGTAGCAATGATAAATTTGTAATAATATTGTGGTGGAACCAATGTTCGAATGTCATGGCAATGAGGTTTTGGTGGAACTTAATGGTGTAGTGAAAATAATGCATGTGTTGTAGGCCTAGTTTGGGATTGGTGGGGTGGGGGGGGCATTGTGGGATGTTAGGTGTAAGTTGAATGTTATTGAAATTGGTGCAACAAATGAAGTTGAAAAATGGGTGTAGAAAGGCAAGAAACATGTTATGGGCTATAATAAGATCATACAAAGTTTCATACAAGGGCAATGGGTGGGTGTTGAGCTCAAGGGAGTATATAATGGCCAAGTCATTTGGCAACAGATATATTCCCACTTTTTACAACTATTGAATGTTGTGACATGATGTAGATTATTAATGGTGTGAAAGTTGACCATGATGTGCTACATTTTTCCTGCCTTCCAAACCATATTGCCTATACATACAAAATCATTGGGCATATGGAAGTCATTATTGAATTAATCATGATAATGAAAGGCACATGGCACATGCAACCTATGATAGTGAGGTGTCATGCATATTCAGCCAAGGCAATTAGTGTTTTGTTCGAGATTATAACATCATAATGGCCAACATGCATTAGGTAGAGGTGTTGAAAGGAATAATTGATGTGTCATATGGAAGATTACGACTTGTGGCCATGAGGTGTTCATGGATTCCTATAAGCACCCATGGTAATTTGCAACCATGAAACAAGATGAATATGGATTCTGGATGGTGAACCATGGTCAAAAAATGCTTACACATGTGGAGTCTTATGTGTTTCCATCAACAGTTGTATAGGGGAGCTCTTGATTTCCATAGAATCTAATTGAATAAATAACAAAATACCATATATATACATTAATTAACCCAATGTGCAATATGATTTAAAACATAGGCATAACATAGTAGTCCAATATTGGGAATTTCAATCATGGAACACAACTGTTGTTGTCAAACAAACGGTCATGGGGAATCTAGTAGCACATATACACTTTTACGATTTTAGTGAGTGAGTTGAATAATTAGTGCAAACAAGTGGATTATGTTAGTGCAAATAAAATTTTAGCTTGGTTTTTTGCATTTATTTAGTTTAAAGGCAAAACTTGGGGTGGGTGGGTTGCATTATCAATATAAGTGAAATGTGTAGCCGTCATAACAAGGTTTAAGCTTGGGTCTTCAATCAACATTTGGGTAGACATATGTTAAGCAAGGTGTTGTATTTGATAGATGTATTTGTGGTAAAATCCACTATCCACATACCATTTGTAACTCACTATGGGCAATGTGACTTATTTCACTGGCACATTACACTAATACTACTAGTGTGGCCTATGCCATTAGCCCAAGTGTGAACCCATTACAAAATAAGGAAACTCAACATGTGATTGTTGGTTTGTAATGTATGTATCAAACTTTTGAACAAATCATGCTTGAATTGAATGGTAAGCCCTCAAGTGTTACCACGTCTTCAACTAATTTTTCCTTCCAAAACCTGGTTTTTTGGAATTTATTTGAATTTCAGCGACAAAAATCACTTAAAAATTAGTATCTCCCACATTTTGAATCCAAATCTTTCCAAATAAATTCCATTAAATCTTTCTCATCAAGATCTTTCCAACCAAAGGCACATTCCAATCCCTCAAAAAAATTCAGCTACGATTTAATTTAATTTATAATGAAGAAATCATTCAATATTCAAGAACTTATGCATTGCAAGTCCAAATGCCATGGAAGTAAACCCATGCACCCCTCCTCGTCAAGAGCTTTCCAAAAACACCAAGAATGTGATTTGAAGCATCCTAGTTCGGTGGATCTCATAAGTACAAACAAAGCAAAACAAAACAAATAGACAACCTTCATAAATAAATACTTGTGTTCCATGTGTGTTCCACTATATTGGAGTTGGCACTTTGTAATTAAAGGTAAGTGGAATGTCATAGTTGTTGTAGAGATTAATTACATCACTTTCATTTTCTAGGAGTAACAGATAACTTGTGCATGTACCTTGATCTCCCAATAATTATATTGACCCATGCACATTGCAATGTTGTAAATGTTTTTTTGTCCCATACAAGGTGGGTGGTGGACATTGGTGAGTAGTTATGCAAAAAAAAACATCGGCTCATCAGGTGTAGGTTGAAGTTACGAACTTGATGATTGGGATAGACATAGATAGGGTGTTCATGGACATGTAAGCAACTAGTGTAGTAAGAGATAACACAAGGGACATTAAAAAAGGGGAGGAAGTGTTGGTAGCAGAAGTGGATGCCATTGTTGACATTGAGGCATTAGAAAATGATGGAGAAGCTCTTAAAGAACTTGACTAAGTTCTTCGCTAGGTGACAAAATTGTACAACAAAACATTTTACCCATATAATGCTAGTGTAGAACTTTTTGATGGGTGACACCAATGCAAGCTTATAGGTGTGTAACTAGTTTAAGCTAAGTGGATTGAAGCACATATGATTTAAGATTTTTTTTTTCTAGCATGTGCATTTAACATCATTTTGATAATAACATGGATAATCTTTTTAGCCTCCATTGTGCATAATGCTTCAATAGAACAATTGTAATTCCAGATTTCCACATGGTATTTAAACATGACATGAAGCTAATTGCAAAACCCTTCAACAATTTGCAAAAAATTTACATGTGAAATAAAGTTGCATGGGGAGTGGAGGCCCATTCCACTATAACTACCTTCCAAACATGAAAATATGTTAATTATTTAATGATTTGTTTTTTTGTATCATAAAATACAACTTTTCTTTAGATGTCATGTACATATGGTAAAGGATTTTTAAAAATTTTAAATCCTATTCATTAGATTTTTAATTTTTAAGAGTTTCAAGTTCCACAAATTTCAAATTATGAGTGCTTTCTGAGTGTGGGTAATCAAATAATATCATCTCAATTTTTTTCTCATCAAAATTACATTTTTAAAAGAGTCTTTAGCTTATTAATTTACAAAATTGACTACTTTTGACGCAATTGTTGTTCAAGTTCAAAGGTCCTTTATTAAAACCAAAACCCAAATTTTTTTTTAAAAAATTTATTTTGAATTTTTCAACACTCATATTATTCATTTAACACAACTTCCCATGATTACCATGGCATTAAAGTGGCACCACAAAAACATTTCTAACAAAATTATAGTTTTGAAAAAATATTGGAGATTGTTTACATGGTTTTTAGTTTGTTTGATTGTGACTGCACCCTTAGTCAAAAAACATGTGACCCATTCCACTAATGAACAACAACTTGGAATAAATAAATAAATAAAATTCATAATTAAATCAATGCCAGTGGTATATCTAGACTAATCCACTAGGAGACCACTAGACATAGTGACTAGTGGTTTGGTAGTGATTTTCATTGGGGACATTTGGGTGGAGTTGGATGTACTCCACTCAAATGGATTTGAGTGGTGTTATAGTGGAATAGGATGCAATCTATTGTAGTGTTATCCAATTGCTTATTTTACATTATGCAAAAGATAAAATATGGATTTTTCATTCACCATTTTTGAGCCTACTTAATATGCTTTCACCCACAATTACAGCTATATTTAAGGATGCAATGTCAAGAGCCATGTGCATGTATATGATGTAAAAATAATATGGAAAATGTACGACTAACTATCAAAATCAAAATATGTGGTTATTATTATTATATATATGATATCAAAATATTTTAATGTCATGTGACAACTTCATAGTCTTTTTTTTTTTTTTTTGGGAGAAATTAAATAAATAGCACAAGCTTGACCATGTATTTTTTTGGTTGATAAATTAGAAATTGTTGAATGCATGCTAAAACATGGTTTTTATCATTACATATATGTAATTGTCTATGTGATGTATGATTGCATTATTATGGACGACCAATGTAGACAAATTTTTTTACCATTAGTTATTGGTAATGAGGGACTTCATAAAATTCAAGCAAAATAAAACTATAAAAATGAATAGAATTATCTAGATTTGGAAATTTTTTTAAAAAATAAAATCATATCCAAGAAATTGTAGAAGAGATGATTTTCTTTTTGAAACTAATTTCCTTATATAGGTTCATGTCTTATTAATAACTACTACTAGTTACTTAAAACTAACTAGTATAATTAATAAATAGTTAATATCTAATTCAAAATTAAAAACTAATATAATTTACCTAGTTTTTATTACAAGTTTACCTAACAAGTATAATGTACCTAACATGCAATTGGTGTAGTTAGTTAACATTGATCAATGTATAAACATTGTAACTAACTAATATTTATATGAAAGTTTAACCCTAGGGTGACACTAAGTGTTAACATTCTAAATTACCTACATAAAACAAGGATTGGGGGGAGGGGGTAGGGGGTATTAGGTGAAGGATTTTTTTCCCCACCCTATTATTCCTTAAAATTTTAATATAAACATATTTCAAGCATGCTATATTTAATTATAATTTTTTTTCACTTCAATTTCAATGCCTTATTTTTATTTTAAAAATTAATTTTAGTAAGCTTGGAGCTACAAAGGAATCAAAATTTCTTTTTCAAAGATGGATCACATCAATTGTGAATTGGGACATGCAAGAGTAGTTGTTTCAATTCCTTTCAATAATCCATTTTGTTATATGCAAGGCCAACAAATTTTGTGGCCAATGTGGTTTCCATTACAACTTAAGCATATGAGATTTTGGGATTAAATAATAGTAATTGCAAATACACCTTGTAATTTGAAATACTAATATTGGGTGTTTACAAGTTCTGGTGTACACAATTTAAAACAAAATTGGAACTACATACAATATCAAAAGTAAAAACACATAAGATTTCATTCACTTTGAATTTTTTTAGAGATCACATATAAATGATTTTGGGTTAAAACCTAAAGTAAGTCATGATAACCATGAACATGTACTTGATTCATACTCATAATTTTGTTTAAATTTACACTAATAATTTTAAGGTTTTTGAAAAACTTTTATTTGATAGTAGTTTGCCATTTTTAAAATTTATTTATTCCATTTTATTTTATTTTAATGAAAAAAACACACATAGCCCAAGTACATCTTCAATAGAAGAACATTTTACAACCTAAAAAGATCATAATCAACAACATTGTCATAACATAATGTACTTATGAACATTTTAATATCATCTAATATGAACTCCAAAAACTTTAAGACAAATTGGAAGCTTTTATGGAGAAGATTGTCCCTTATGTTAATAACTTTATATATGCAACATTTCATCGAAAAGTTCACATGAAAACTAATCCTTTTTAGTCTTTTTGTTGCAATTGCAATGATGTTTCAAGGTTTACAAATTAAAAAAAACATTGTTGGACAAGTAAATGATTAATATTTGTACCAATTCCATAACACATTGATAGATGGGGATATAGCCTATCATCTATAATAAATTTTCATAAAAAATCTTTTAAGAAAATCCACCATGATGCATCAAAATGCTATAGGTATTGAAAATTGCCACTTTGTGATAATTGTTTGTGTACACCATAGCTTGCAAACAAGTTAGTGGCCACTACAAGTTCAATCTTTATACACAAATGGAACAATAAAAGTAGAACAAGAAATCTAACCCAACAACAATTCTTATGATCTTGCAATATAACATGTTTAACATTTCCCATGATCACAATAAAATAGATATTGATTATTCCTAACCCATTTTAATGGGCATGGTAGATTATTATGGTGTTTTTAACTTTGCAAATTATGTTGATGATTTTGTGTGACTCAATACCACTATCTCATAGAACTTGTGAAATAATTTATAAAGATATTTGAGTTTGATAATTGATTACCTAGTAAGTTATACAATATACCATATTTAAATTATGAACAAGAGAAGGAAACAAGAGAAAAGCATATGAATCAAAGTACAATTGTCATTTTAGGATAAGGTTGAACATATTTGATTTCCAAAGGCATAATCAACAATCAAACAATGCTTCCATTGATAACACATGTAAATGATGCATAATTTAAGAAGCAAATGAAAAAAAATACAAGAGTTTTTATTAAAAGCTCATAATCTACTAATTAAACCCATTAACAACTAATTTCTTCATTTATTATAATTTTAAAAAATAAATATTGTGATTAGCGTATACCCTATATTAATTATATTTTGATTAAAAAATAAACATAGCATTATTATAGAACTAATTAAATTACAAAATTTACCCAACAAATGATATATGAAACTGTATATTTTTATTCACATATTGTGTAAATTCAAAGAATGTCCCCCCTTCACATTTAATAATCTAACTAACATTTATAAGTATATAAATGGTATGATTGATGTTAATCAATTAACATATATGAAAACACATGTTTGGGTAAGACAAGTGTTAATAATGGAAGACACAAATTGCACACTTAGAGTGCAAAGCTCCATAAATAGATTTTAAACAAAACTTTTTAAAAAACATTGTCTCCCTTGTTACAAAACTTGTCATCATTCTATGAGATATTTTACTTACAATCTGGCCAACATCAAGTGAAAAAAGAATTTTATTATTTTTTTCACTCAATGTTGAACAAAATCCAAGTGAAATGGAGACATGTTTTACAATAATGCTCGATCACGGGGCTTTACCCTGTACATATAGCTCCCACTTACTGAATGACAAGCAAATATGTATTCCAATGATGATGAGGGCAAAAGTTCTTAAAGCTTGTTCACACATCTCTCAAATGAATGATACAGCAGCATGTTCCACAAAAGGGAAACAAAGTCCACAACCCAACACACATCATGAAGGGGGCATGTGGCTCTTGCAATGACATTGGGTCATGAAATATTTGTGGATTGGGCACATTTGAAAAACACATGTTCCTTGTGAGCCACATGTTGAATTTTTTTTAATTTAATGGTTTTTCCATCCAAGTTTGTTGCAACCATTAGGCCCATTGCTTCCTATACAAGCTCTATCTGTGGCATTGGAAAATGAAAAAAATTTAAGGTAGGGAAAATGGGCATTTTCAAAGGTATAGGACATTTTTAAAAAAAAATTGAGATAGCCGCCAAACATGTGGCACGAGATGCATCAAATTTGACTAAGGTGAAAAAAATAAATAAATTATATATCTCCTTTTTATCCCTTTGATAAACCGATTATGAGGAAAAAGCTTATGCTATTGCAACTTGCAGAAACATGTAGAGCCCACCCTCCACCAAGGAAGTAGTGCTTACATTGAAAGTTTCTTAGCTTATAGCAATTTGAGCTACGGTCTTTTCTTTTGTCCAAAAAATAGTTTTTAATTCTCTTTCATTCGTCTTTTGAGAATTCCTGATTATGATTTTTTTTTTTGAGAATGCAAGGAAAACCTGCAATGAGCAGACCTAGTATCAAAGTACAGCATGGAAGCTTTTTAGATTGATTTTTTCTTTTTCTTTTTTTTTGGGAAAAGGAGCTAGATGGTCTCTTCCAACATCTTGGTCCTTGAATCCTTGAACCCCTTGATTTTATTTTCCCCTCCCCACCATTGATTCCAAAGTCATGCATGCACGTCACAGCAGCCAAAACAAAAAAGGGTTGCCAAAGCCAACGCATCATCTATAAAATATCATATCTCACTCAAGTCCACTCACGTTTTTATCACCCAAAACCCATCCAATGGTGCTCGCCCTAAGTTGCACAATTTGTAGAATCCTAGAAGATCCCTTCCGCCTGGTCCGGAAATGCACTCCAAACTTTGTTTTGTGAGGTGCAGAATGCTGACACGTGAAAATAATCCAAACTTTTCATGGTATTTTGGGTCCCACTACTTAGCTTGTTTGCCCTTGCCTTTTGATTCTTTTGGACCCAATTGACATGACCCCAACACATTATTACATCATTTGCATATATATACTTTTGAAGGAAGAAAAGTTTCAGACTAAAGCAACAAATCCCATTATTATGGTGCATTCACACTTGATATTAAATCAATGTTACTTGAAAATCTAGGTGGCATCCTAGGTGGCACCCAATTTTAATGTTAAGTGAATGTTAGTTTAACATAAAATCTTCACGATAAGTAGGTTTAAGTCTCAAATGCCTAGTATGGTGTTAAGGAACTCAACACTAGAGTCTCCAACACCAAGTGTGAACGCACCTTTAGATTATTTTATTATATCCTTTGTGAACATAGATTGCCCAGAGTGAACGGCTTTCAGCACCTCTCAATGCAAGGTAGATGGTATGGGGATAGAAAACACTGTGTCCTTGTATTCCTGCCCCATAACTAACCATGGTGGTTAACAATATTTCTAACCATATGCATGTATTACCTAGTAACCACCATGTATGTATCCGTATTGGGAAAAAGGATGTAAATACACATATACTTGCTGTGTAAAAATTGGGTAAATGTAAATGATTTACACTTACCTTGTCAATTTTTATGTATTTACTCTTACCCTACTCATTGTGTAAATAATTTCTTAATTCTTACATGGGTTTGTGTGAATGTTTTTGGCAAGATAAGTGTATAAATTATATACCCTTAGTGATTACACCTATTTACAATTTACAGTAATAAATTGTGGGTGCATTCCAAAGCTCAATGTTGTTTTTTTTTTGGGAGAGATAGGAACCACCAAGGTGGAAAGTGGAAACTTGATAACGCAATTTTGGCTACACATTTGCAATGGATGTTGTATTGGCGAGTGGGTCACAGAATCCACATGGGCCATTTGGAAAAAAGAACTTTTATTTTTAGTGTACTTATTCATCTTTGTAATAGTGTAGTCTTTGAACAAATTTGACATCTGTTTGTTGAATAATTAATATATTAATCTTAAGCTTTGGCATTGGATTTTTAAATTTACAAAAATTTCAGAATAGACAAAATTATGAGACATCAAATTGTAACAACTACATAGCAGTCCTGGTTCGTTTAGATTGTGTGTGTTTGAGCGCCTGCTCCGATATCTGATAAACTTTTATTTATACTGATTTTTCAGCATTCCCAAATGTTTTTTCAAAAAATTAGAAAATGATTTCATGAACGCCAAATCCGTTATGGAATATGGGAATTAGGTGGCAGGTGCCTTCCAAGTTCAACTTGATGGACTTTTTTTTGACTGACTAATCACAGATAAACAGAAATTGTGAAAGCTCCCAAATAGAACTTTCTATTGGAAAATGGAGTGCTTCCCCTGTGCCCTACCCATATAACCCACGTAGGTGGAAAGAGGACAACTTTGGGCAAACTATCTGGGGTAAAATTATTGGAACATTTTAAAGAACACATTGGGAACTTAGGGAATCTTTTAAGAGCTTGGTGAAAATCCCTTGGAAACTTATGGGAACACATTGGGAACAAAAATAAAACCAAAAGAATTTGCCCTTCCCTCCTTGCATCTCTCCCCCCCCTCCCCACTCCCCACCCCCCACTTGGAGCTTTTTGGGTGTAGCTGCATTGCCTGGGTAGACTTTCTATTTTCATATATTTGTTTGTCACCATTTTCAGCCTAGGCTAATGGAGGGGACATAGAGTTGCTTCACCCCTACTACGATCAATACTTAGTCACAGGTTTTTCATTACCAAACTTTGCATAATTCCTCTTGATAGAGGATTTCGCGCTCTTTGACATGATACTGAATCTGAACCCCCCAGATATTCTTAGAACAAAGAAATATAACTTATCTCTTGCCGTCTTGTTAGTAGTAGCTTGGAAGTAGTTCCTGGAGAGGGAAACATTCCAACAAACTGTTAGGCTACTACACAACCTGGAAAACGCAAAAAAGTTTGGGGAGTCACCTTACTCCCGACAATGAGCATTGAGGAGATGTTGCTTTCTCACATAGTCAAAGGTCAGCCTGGTGTATGAGGGTAAATTGGAAAGAATGTGTGCATTTTCTAAGTGGGAAGATGATGTTCACCAGGGTGTCACCATTGCTGAAAAAAATTTATTATTAAAATGATAAAGTAGTAGTGTAGAGAGGCCCATCACCAAACACAGGCCTATAATCGAACACTCATATAGTGCTAGGGGTTGCTTGTTATAGAACAATCACAATTGTATGAGCGTTTTGGATTTTGGCTATGATGAAACATTCGGATGTGAATAATTGTCTTTAGGAATTTTTTTGTATATGATCAGGATATGATTTTTATGTTCGGTCATAAGCATAAAATTAGTCATGTTTGCACACTTTTTGGTCCATTAGGAATGTGGAAAAGTTTGGTGATGGGTGGTGAAATGACCTGAAATTTGTGAAAAGTTGAATATCAACAAACACAAAAGGGTTTGGTTTTGGGTGCCATGGGTTGGTTTCCAAAATCCCATATTTGGGCTAGGAAAAGTTCAATGATAGGCCTTAGGGTGAAGGTAAAATGAGGAGAAACATAAAATGGGTTGTTTAAAACGTTTGGTTTAGGAGATGAATTAAAATGGTCTTAGAAAATCCCAAGTTTGGAATGCAAAAACAATGTTTATTGATGGGGTTTATACGAAACATCAAACAACGCACAATTGACCATAATTATTCAAACCCTTATAATGTTCTAGTGGATTTTGAAACAACACATTAAAAAAAGGCAACACTTCTAAATACCCCCCAATTTTACCTTGGTTGCATTCCCACCAAAACAATAACAAGTTCACAAAGTTTTAAACATGTATACAAATAATTTCTTGTCAATTCACTTCCATTCTTTCACCATGTCAAATTTGCCAAGTAGTATGACTCTCATGTCATTCATGGAAATCTACAAAGCATACGGGCTAAGTCAAGATTCAAAAGACATCATAATAGAGGATCACACATTAGATCTTGAAGTAATCAAGTTAGATCATCACATATTAGAGGTCACAGCAGTCAAGGAAGAAACACAAAAGGTTCCAAAACACAAATTTAACCTTACAATAATCAAAGAAGAGACACAACTAAAGCAAACAAAAGAACAAGAACCAAGTGTACAAGCATGAATGTTTATAATAAATCAACTTTACAACCAGAAGTTTAAAAAGTTTCAATATTATTGATGGGTACAAAGTTCCATAGTTCCTAAATACTATAATGCAGGGAATTGTTGAAGAGGCCATTTTCTTCAAGCACAAAAGAAGCACAATCTACTCTACACACCCATTGCTTGCACAAAAACAACATACCAAAATCTGGATTGGGATGATTTCAAAAGTTTTTATGCTTTTATTACTTCTTCACTAGAACTAGAGGCATACGCAATTGAAACTTATACTAACCTTTCAAAGTTCTTTGCTTCTTGGGACAAATTTAAAAAGTTTAAATTCATACCTCTTGTGGGGGCAAAGCGCACACCTCCAAATTGTTAGAAATTAAGGCTAGGAGGTTTTAATTAAAACACAATGATGTTGATTGTGCCATGCAAGAGGCAAAATGGCTTATACTAACATCATGCACAAGACAAATAAAATGTTCCTCCTTTTAAACTAGACCCAAAAAAAAACAGTGTAAAGTTAATAGGTGCATCACAGTCACCATGAAAGGTAAATGGATTGATGAAGCATTGGAAAAAACCATGGATGTAATTAAAAGTGGGAGAACATCATTGAAGCAAACCAATAGACATTGGAACAGATCTTGTACCTCTCTATCATATCACCTAAATTGCAAAACAAGGTATAGGAAATGTGGGTCATCAAGTGTGCTCACAGAAAATGAAGATGATGTTGTTGTAGCTTAGATTCTGGCTATGCAAAAAGTGGGGTTGTCTCGTACCTTGTAACAATTAAAGATGAAAGTTGCAAAGTAATTCAAACTAGAGTTACACCATTCAAGCATGGAGTACTAAGAAGTTCCTAGTGGTTTTGGTTCAAATGTTGACACCGAAAATTTAACATTTGGCAAGTTGAAGGTTTGGAAATCAATAGAACATAAAGGTTAACTCGCAATCATGTGAAACCTTTTATAACAACTTACAAAGTTTGTACAACAAGCATAACTATGATGCACATCATATCTAAAATTCAGACGAGATAGGGATACAAGCATGTAGGTAGTCAAGTGCTAAGGTTATGGCCAAACAAGGTTCATAACAAATCTACAACATCATAACAAAATCCAAAAAGTGGTTAACTATCAGCTGCACTATCAATGTTACAAGAATATTTCTCCCAAGCTTCTACATCTTTAGGGGAGAAAAGATGCAAGATGATTACATAAAACTATGTAAACAAAGATCATGTATGGCCATGCAATCTAAGGCATGGATGATTAGTTTCATGTTCAAGGAATTTTTATCTTTTTTCAAAAAGTCAATACTAGGTGGGATTCCCTTAATTAATAGGCATTTGTTCATCTTAAATAGACATGGATCCCAGGTCACATTAGAAGCAATTGAGTAGGCACAAACCTTTGAGTTAAATATGATAACTCTACTTAGTCATACTAACCATGCATTATAGCTTTTAGATGTTGCTTGCTTCAAAGTGTTCAAAATAACTTTTAGAAAAGAAGGAGATGTTACAATGGTCAATAATAATTACATTGAATTAGACAAAATAAATTTGGCTAGTCGGGTAGAAAAAGTCCTAGACTAGTCTTTCACCACAAAAAACATTTTGTCAAGGTGTAGAGTAGCAGGGATACATGCTAGGGATAAATGGAGGTTCTACATCCAATGAAGACAATGAAGAGGATGAAGAGGAGGAAAACAATATTTAATGGGAAATACAATATGTTGTATTAAAGTTGATCAACATATTAGCAACAATTCCTCTAACATTGTCACGAGCAAATAAAACTACAAGAACAGGAATTAAACCAAAGACACAACAAGGAAAACAAATCATAAGAAATGCAAGCCCAAGTCTAATTCAAGACTACAAACATAAAAATGCAAAACAAAAATATGATATATATTAGAAAATGATTCAAATAGAACTTTATTATGATAATATATGAAAACAAAGTTAATGACAGGAATGTGTACCCAAAACTAATGTTGAACATATTAAAGGTAATGGGAGGTCTTACCCTTATTTATACCCCATTAGGGATTTAGTTCAAGGAAGCTTCCATATAGGCTTCCATGTGTGCACCTGATTAATGGTGAACTAAAAATCAACTAAAATGTAACTAAGTGTTAATTCAGATTATACCCCATTGGGAACTTAGCTCAAGGAAACCTTCATAGAGGTTTCCATGTGTACACCGACCAAGGAAGCTTCCTAACTAATAGTGAACTAAAAGTCAACTAAAACTTAATTAATAATTAACTTAGATTATACCCCATTGAAGACTTAATTCACGGAAGCTTCTATAGAAGCTTCCATGTGTGCACCGATTAAAGAAGCTTCTTGAGAAGCTTTATAATTAGTGTTGAATTAAGAGTTAAATGAAAGTTAACAATGATGCAAATGATGATGCAAGCGATTATGTTGGTGCAAATGATGATGCAGGCAACTATGTTGATCCAAGCGATGATGTAAGCAACGGGTGATGGTGGTGTCCATGACAAACACATGATAACCTAGCTACTAGTGTGTTTGAAATTCATCTTAAATATTATGTACATTTGCCTATAAATTCTACAACCATGAATTAGGAAACTATAATAGACACAACTAATGTGATTGTGAACATAGATGATGTTACACCAAAGTTGGAAATGGGTGGTAACAACTTCATCATCACAACTTAACAAGGACTAACAAATGGCAATTTATTCTCTTTTATTTGTTTGCCTACAAGAAAAACATAAGGGAAAAAACCATTAGTTGATTACTTAAAAAGTCATGTACTGATTAAAGATGATATGTTAAAGGTATTGCTGAATCAACAATAATATTCATTTGGTCATTAAAAGTATTCACACAATCATTAGAATTATGGGCATAGTTAGGAGATAAAGCGGTATAATGACTAAATGTATTCTCATAATCAGCAAATAAATGGGCACAATCAACAGAAGGTATATAAGGCAAACAAAATGGAGTTAGTATAGATAATGTAGGGAGATTATGGATGTGGAGTAATTGGAAGATGAAATTTGTGACGTTCATTCATAATGATGATGCTATGTGCTTCCATGTGGTTGTACAAGGGACACATAAACTTGTAGTGATGGGCCATATTAATTTCGAGGATCATGCGTTAATTAAAAGACAACAGGCAAATGAAAAAATGAATGTGACAGGTAGGATGTTCAAGGATGAAAAAAAACAAGGTAACCGTTGAAAGCAATTTGCATTTGTTATTGGAAATTATGCACGTTTTCGAAGTTTTGGACTTCATAGCAGTATGAGTGCAGAGAGTGTAATTGAAAAACTATAGCGAATAGCAAGGGAAAAGGAAGTGCAAAAGAGTGAACATAGACAAAGGCGGGAGGAGGAAGCGGGATTGTTAAAAAGAAAAAAAGTAGAAGAGGAATTAAGAAAAACAAAGAGAGGAGTGTTGAATTTCAGCCATTGGCTATAAGGTCATCACTGCATTCATCATCATTTTCAGAATGTGTAGAAAGGAAGGCGTATAATGAAACGATATAGTTTATGCAGATAATAATTCAAGATATAAATACAATTGGAACATCTATAGTTGAGTTTTTGTGTAAAAGCAGAGGACATCGGTGTGCAAGAGAGCAGACAAGACCAAGAGCTATGTGAGGCGACTTTCCGTCCCTCTACTTTCGGTTCTACAAGGTGACTATGCTTGAAAGCACAAATGCTACTAGTGAAGGAAAAAATGCAAGTGTATTTCTAGATGTTAGATTGCGTTTGTAGTTAAAATTAAGTAGACCACCTCCTATGCATCATTTACAATTAGAACTGATAGATGTATTTTTCAAGCTCACACATTACACATTCTAGGACTTTATGTCAAATTGTTATTCATTTAAACCAATGTTCAAGGACTCAACACCATGTCCAACATAGCTACAGACCACTAGTCACTTGAAATATTATTTCTAACACATGGGTTATTCAAATCTGGCTTACCATAGTTCATTAGAAAGACTAACTACAAGGTGCATCTTGTTACCAAATCCTAAGCTCTGTAGCTAAACCAACAAGAAGTTATGCTACGAAACTTGAGAGGGTTTTACGAAGGTGATAATTCAATTTGGCTGCAAACCCTCAGTCACTTTAAACCATCATTTCTAACACATACATTATTCAAATCTGACTTGCCTTAGTTCATTAGAAAGTTAATTACAAGGTGCACCAACCTACCAAATTTTAAGATCTGTAGTTAAACCAATAAGAAGTTATGCTATAAAACCCAAAAGGGTTTTACGAAGGTGATAATTCAATTTGGCTACAGACCCTCAGTCACTTTAAACCATCATTTCTAACACATACATTATTCAAATTCGGCTTGTTTTAGCTCATTAGAAAGCTAACTACAAGGCGCACCAACTTACCAAATCTTAAGATCTATAGCTAAACCAGTAAGAAGTTATCCTACCAAACCCGAGAGGGTTTTGTGAAGGCAGCCGATTCAACTTGACTACAGACCATCAATCACTTAAAACATCATTTCTAACACCTACATTATTCAAATCTAACTTGCCTTAGCTCATTAGAAAGCTAACTACAAGGCCCAACTTGCTACCAAATCTCAAACTCTGTAGTTGAATTAGCAAGAAGTTATGCTATGAAACCTGAAAGGATTTGTGAGATTTCTCTAAAGTTCCAACCTTTCAACACTATCACTACCCACCCCCATTCCTTCAAAACTATTACAAGATTTTCAATCTACTTTCCTTCCTTCTCCCCTCTACCAAAACTAATCATTATTTTTTTCTTCAAGAAGTTTTTGGGAACAAGTATTCAAGATTGAATGAAAAATATGTTCAAGGCAAAGAGAGAACTCCTAATGATTTGAATCCGCCTTTTAAAGAAAAGGAGAAGGGAGGTGAAGGTAAATCCAAAGCTTGGTGGCTAATGGAATGTTCCAAGCTTGGTGGCCAATGGAAGGTGAAGGAAAAACACCTTTTCACCTCTTCCCATTTTCCCCCCAACAAACTTTACTTAAACCTTCAATTTTTTCCTTTGACCTTACAGTTTTACTTTACCATGGTTCTAAGTCGTTATTCACGCCCTTCTTTCCTTTTCTTCGATCTATAAATTACGACTACGCACCTCAATGTAACAAGTCCTTCACACCTTCATTATCAATTTAATTTTGATTAAAGATCTGACCTTTATCCTCTCCTTGGAATTATGGCATCGCACATGGTCACATCTTATGGGCCGCAAGCTGCACAAACGAATGAAAAACTGCCTCCGAAGCCATCTTTAGATCTTACCCTAACACAGCATCCTCGTGATGAAGAATTCGAACCTTGAAAGGTGCATGTTTGTCTTGAAGTCAAACCCCCTCGAGCCTGGTACTATCGTATTTATCCAAACTTTCGCACCCTGGTGATCTTGTTGCAAGTCGACCCTGCTTCTGGTGACGAACCTGAGACCGTTTGTGAAGGTTGTTACGAAATTGAAGATAATTCTAATTTCACATGGTCTTTAGTTCCCGCCGTTGGACACTATCGTTGGTTGCATGGTCCAATTCATTGACTACCTCCTAATAGCAAGGCGGACTACCTAGTTCACACCGTCCGACGCATCCTGGATTTCCTACAGTTATGAACTATCACTATGGCATAGCCCAGGATTTCACATGTACTTGCAGCTCCTTGCTAAGCTCATTCACAAACTAAATAAATGTTTCAGTTATTATGAAACTCATGTTGCCATTGGCACACTATTATACTATCTATTTAATCGTTGAGTTGTCACAAATTAACCTTATGTTCAACGATTTGAAGATTGTTCTAACTCTATTAAACCTTTCATTAACATCCCTTCAACCGCTTCAAGAATTTCTAACATCCTTGCTACTCACTAAATACTAGAACAAGACCAATGTTGTGTTGAACACCCCAAATTCTGGTGTATACTTCTACCCCCAACCCTCTAGAGATTTCTCACCCTTAATTATGCAACATAGTTTCTAAAACTATGGTTACACGCTCTTTGTTGAAGAAAAAAAACTAACCCAACACCTTATTCACCAATAATGCACTTCATAAAAGAAAACAACCCTACCACGACCCAGCACATTCATCATTCCCTATGAAGTTGATAAAAGCCCCTAATAACCTTACCCCACTCAAATAACCCTGATGCAACTTTAAAAAATTAAGACTACCGCACATGTTTGTTTCGGTATGGCTCACAAGCTACATCAATAGATTTAGTGTGCATTAAAGAATCAGAGGACGATGCAGCTAAGGAGCAACATTTCGTGGAGGCACAAATAATGTAGAAGGATGCAAGGGAGAAGAATGTTGTTGCGAAGGAAAAACAACTATCTACAAAAGTGCAGTTGAAAATATAGCAAGCCACAAAGGTGCACATAATGGCAGAAGCACAATGAAGGGTGATGGAGATGGAGTAGCATGAAGTAGAAGCAATAGTGAAGAGAAGATGCGCAATCTTGGGCAGAGTTACACTTTTGGAAAAAGGAATTAAAATTCTAGACCCTAAATGATTCATGTGGACATAAACGAAATAAAACTATGACAAACATGTAAAGCAGATGGAGAATTGGAAGGATATTGCTAAAGAAGAAGATTGGGCTTCTAAAGCAAGGCTTGTTCCTTTTTTTTTTATGGGGTGGGAAGCACTAATGCCTGATGTAATGTTGGAATTTCTGAAAACATTTTTTATCAAAGGCACAGATATCTATTTTGGGCATAATGATAAAGTGTATGTAATCAATAAACAACTGATTGTAGATGTTTTTGGAATGTGTGTGGAAGGGTGTGTAGATGAATCAAAAGGATGGGTCAGTACGTCACTAGCAGTTTAGGCATTATAGAGTTGTAGACTTACACCTACAAATTTTTCTAGAGATCAAATGCAAAGAGTTTGGGTCTACCATACTCTGTGAGATATCCTACCATTATATTTGTCATTTATTAAAGGGAGGAGGTACAATATTTTGGCAACAAAAATGCTATTACATTGGTGAGAACAAAGAAGGGGCAAAAGGTAAATTGGGCACAAATTATATTCAATACTTTGTGTAGTGAACTCAATAGGTGGTATAAGTATGTTAAGGAGAATAAGGGGGAATAAGAAAGATACTTGTTAATCTGCATTGGTATTGGAAAAAATCAGTATTTGTTTGTGCATTAAAAAAATAATCCATAGAAACCACTAGCCAAGGTTAAAAGAACTAGGGGAGATGTAGATAACATTGGAGAATAGAAAAAAAGTTGCAACATACTCTCCAAGAAGTGTTTTCAAGAAGAAAAACAAAGTTGAGGAAGGAAGAGCCTTACGTTCAGGAGTGAAAAAAGAACAGGAGAGCACAAATTTGAGGGCACAAAAATGATGAGGGGTAGAGTGGAACCATTTATAGTGCCAATAGTGGTACATGCAATTAGACAAACTACAGCAGTACCATAAATGACATTTCCACAGGAGAGATAGCCTAAGGAGTAGAGGTAGGAGATACCATAGATGACATCGCCACAAGAGGGACAACTAAAGGAACAAAGCTAAGGAGTTAAAAAGGAACATGACATAAGGTTTCTAAAAGGTGAGGAGTATCTGCATTTTGAAGGGGATGTATGTGAAGATTGGATGGAGACCACTATAAGTTCGAAACATTTTCAACATTTACAACAACATTTGCAACAACAACAACAGCAGATATAAGAAGGTCTATAAGCTATTGAACTACAGATGAGAAGAGTGGCACCACAACCTACTTTTGAAGAGTTGAAACCAACAAAACTACAAGTACCACCTAGTAGGTAAGAATCTACAGAGGGATTCCCATTTGAATTTGAACTAGAGAGAAGAATGGTATAGGAGTTGGGATCATTTGTAGAAGGATCTGGAGATCCTATGACACAAATAAGTACACCAAAGTCTATGGAAAAGGTAGTTGTAGAAGTAATGAAACCATATAAGGCAACTAAGTTATTTTAGACCATGGCAATTGTGCATTTGAATATGGGGAATTTGATTCTAGAGGTAAACGCTTTGAAGAATAGATTGGCTACAAGGGAAAAGGAAATGGAAGTGTTACAAGAGGAATTGGATAAGGAGAAAGATTTCTAGAAGGGGTATAAACATAATGTGGAAATTTGGAGGAAAAACAGGGCAAAGGCTGAACAGAAAAATAAAGTGCTCATTAAAAAATTATAGGATCAGAATGAGGTTTGGATCTAGTTAGTATCAAGAAAATACTAGAGGATTATGAACAGATGCTACAATACTATAGCTTGATGAGGACCAAAAACAAAATGACAGAGTCTGAGGAATGGTGGGAGGTTGTAAAAGAATTAGAGAAGAATCTAATTCAACATAAAGATGATGAAGGAATTTTGAGGTACAAGTTGGAAGTTTATCAAAAGAATTTTCAAGATTTCATTTGTGGTAGTCCAACAAGTACAAAGGTATCAGGCCAAAATGAAGAGATAAAAGTAGGGCTTAGTGGAACAATTCAAGAGGAGGAAGTACAGATTAAAGAATCACAGGACCTTAGAAGTGGAACAGCTCAAGAGGAGAAGGTACAACCAAAGATACCACAAGACCTTAAAGGAAGAGGTCAAGAAAAAAAAACCAAAAGGAATTTAGGAACAAAAAAAGGTGAAGGTTATTCCAACATTAGAAAAAAAGATATCCAAGATCCAACATTTGGATATATAACCACAAATTGAATTAGTGAGGGAGGAGATTGGAATTGTAAGGAAAAACATAGATATAGAACCATTAGTTTCTGTGTAGATTGGGATCACAAAATTGTAGTAGGGAAAACAAATGTTTGAAAGGATATATAATACTCTCATTTCATTTTTGTCACTTTACAAGGATTTTGGGGACGGAATCCAAAGTATAGAGGGGGTAATGTTAAGGGGGTAGGATGAGTATGTGGTTTTGGATGAACAAGGTAGTTAGGATAGGGGTTGATTAAGGAACTTTGTTAATTTGAATTTTGAATTCTTGTTGTTTTAATCATGATGATGTGACTTGGGATAGTTCAAAAGGTTAGAGTTTTAGAGAATAGGAGAGGGAGGAGGAGACATAAAGTTTTAAAAAAAGTAAGAGGAGCTGTAAGTACTTACAATAGGAAACCACAAACTTTGTTTAAAATAGCAGAGATTTTAAGTGTTTTTTTGGATTTTTTTTTTAACATAACATGGAACTATGTTATAATTTTGATTGATGTTTTTAGTAATATAGAAAAGCACATACTTCTATAGTGAATTCTATGTTCATCTTTTGTGTGAATTTTTTGTACTATCAGATCATGATGAAACGAATTATAATATTGTTTTTGGAGTTTTTTTTTAATGTAGTTTCAAGTGCAAATTTTGGTTATATGTAATATCCATGAATTTGATGTTTTAATGAATGGTAATGTTAAGTTTGTTGAGACTTAAGACAAAGATAATGAACATATGCATGTGAAATGCAAATCTGTTGTTACAATAGTGTGAAATATTCTATAGGAATTTAAATTTCACTTATACCACACATGTAGACCAATAATAAGAACTGAAAACTAGGATGCATGAAGTGTAGTGGAGCATGGGCACAAAGTAAGAACATGAACAAAAAACCAAGATGTGCGAAACATGATAAAATATGAGCAAATACCAAGAATAGGAACCAATAACCATGAAGCGCATTCCAAAATCACAAAGTCCACCACCAACACCCAGCACTTGCACAAGCAAAACACATTCAAGTTAGAATGTTTCTTAAGAGATTCAAAAACTTGAAATTAGAACCCACCTGGACATCAGGGGGTTTTACTATCCTATACACCGGGAGCTTGACCACAATAAACACTAGGAAAGCAGTGTGTAGAGCTACAAAAGGACGAGTTACAAAAAGACAAATGTAAAACAAACACCAAACTTCACAACTAATTCTGGCCCAAGTAGTAAGAAAGGAATGGGAAAAAGAGAGAAGAAACTTTGGGTTTAGGGTTTAGGGAAGCTAGCTGCATGTTTAGGGTTTAATGGCCACCATGTTTCATATTACCGTAGATTTTAGGGCATGTGTATATTTTTTCATCTTGTCCATTGGATGAAAATGAACCTTTTTTTTTTCAAATACACCTTTTGGGGATTGGTCTATCAATATTGTATTGATAGAATGGATGCTAGACATGTGTAAGGACTTTGTGTTTGTTGATAAGGAAAAAATTGCTTGCAAACCAAGGTAGGGGATGATTGGTCATGATGTTTTTTTGTTTTTTGCAATGACACCCTCAACTTTGGAAGGCCATATCTTGACCGTCTCTTGACCAAATTAAACGATCCCAAGGGTGATATATGCGCCCATTAAACGCCTACAACTCATCTTTGGACCCTAAACCCAACTGACTCCAAATGTGATGCCAAGTGTGATCTGAACGCTTAAGTGTTCTATGACCGGCCTCTCTACCCTACATAGTAGATACCTGATTCTCATCCTAAACATTAAACAATCTCCATCTCATGAGTGGGTGTCAAACCTTTTCTTATGTCTTTGAAATCATAGCTTATTATGATCAACCTTAATTTGAAAGGAGCTGATGAGAGGGGATCATCCTCCATTTAATTTTGATGTCCTTTTTACACATCAACCAGCTTATTTTGTTGCTGATGTCAAAAGAGTGTAATGAGGCACTCCAGAAGATCAGTGCTGATTTTTTAAATGACCTCCTTGAGATAGTTTCCAGATGCTCGCCAAAGTTGAAAAAAGTTTTTGGATCAGCACTAATCTCATTAGCAAGGGATTTAGGCCAACCATATCTACACCCCTAACAATCAGTGCCTATTTCGCCTTACGCTATTAGCGCAAATCTTTGTTGAGATAGCAAAGGTTTGACACCCACTATTGCATTGTCAAACTACCTCACTTGCCCTCATTACAAGGCCCTTCCTTTCTTGGTTGCACCCATGTACTTGCAATGTGCAACACTACAGATGCATATGTGCTGATGCCTGCTAATGTCTTGAATTTGAAGCCTCTTGTTCTTACACCCATTCCCTCTGACCAAGGCCCTCTTGCTATTTGTCCAAATACAGCCCTCCACATGTGAAGCCATTTGGAGAGGTATTTGGTGTCAGAGGAAGTGGGCCCTCCTTGAGTGAAACGGGTCAAAAGCGTTGCTATGGATTGCCACTTTGCTTGTTCCAAAATTGAGTGGACCACATTACAAATCAATGGTTCTCATGCCTGATTTTGTTAAGTCATCCATTTTGTGTCAAATTTTGACTTTGTCATAGTTGAGTTCTATAGGGTTTATAACAAAACTTAGTGGCTATTTCAGGGCCCTATTTCAGCTACCGAGACTCTCTTTAGACTTACACGAGTACTGTTAAAGTGACAACTTTTTGTCTTTACTTCAGATTATTTTGATGACAGATATTGAGATTGGGGGTAGTGTTTTGCCCCCATCTCCTCACCCTCGATTTTGTAGTGTAGCAACAGTGGCGATCCTCCCCAGACAGATTTCCAATTAGGTGCTTGCCAAAAAATTGAGTCAGCGTGGGCTTTTGGCGATTTTTCAAAAAAGAAAAAAAAAGTCTGATTAGGGGCTGCTGAATCCCATTTCTTTGAAACGTTTGAAGTTGGATTACTGGGTGTCAATATTTTTGCCAAAGATGGGTTAAAAAAGCTTTTGGGCCAAAATGGGCGTCAATGCAGGAAATGGGCCTTCCCAGTAATGTGACCAATCAGGTGAGCTACAACAAAACACTTGTTTGCTTATGCCACACTCACACCACAAGTTCACAAGTTGGAATTGATCTCTAGCGGGTCCACCACCACCGGCCTATCCGGCACTTCCTTGGGTTAAGCATTGCCAGTCACGCAACACACTCAACTTCACCTCTGAGAACCAAAAATCAGGATTTTTATTATCCTTTGTTCTTTTTCTTTGACCTCTTTTCTTTTATTCTGTCCCCACCTCTCCCCCAAGCACCCTTTTTTAACTGGCGAAATTTCGCCAAAAAAGAAATTAAATTCCAAATATTCGAAAAAGAGTGATTTTGAAGCATTTCGGCCAACAGAAGTGGGAAAAGTACAGTAATAGTAAAAACCGTCAGATTCATAAATTTGGTGTTCATTGTGTAGCCAAACATACCAAAGGATGATTAATTAATTTCATTTTATTTCTGGCTTATAGCCACATTTGGCTAAATCTTCCAAGGGATGATTGCCATTTTTTCTACGTCTTTCAATGCATGGTCACCACTTTGGCTACAAACCTAAATACAACAACCCCCCCCCCTCCCTTAGTGTGTGGGGCTGGGGTGTGTGAGGATTGAGGAATTTCCAACGAAGTCCCTTCCATCGTTCCGTAGATAAACGAACAAGTGATGGCCCAATGAGAACATCGCTGACGCACCAGTAAAATACTGAAGTCTATGTTCACTAAAGGACAACTGCCAATTGGGTAGTCGGTAATAGGTGCATGTGCTCTTCCCTCATAGGGCGCCAAAATGGTCGGTCCAGGATGCACCGATTATCTTCACCCACAATCGCACCAAAAAATCCGCCCCTCTCACCCACCACCCCTCTCCATAAGTAGACCGCATCTCCTTCACAAAGAATTCCGAGCCTGTTTTTTCGCACTTTTGCTTGCACTCTCTTGCTCTGTAAGCGACTGACTTCTTGCTCTCTTCGCTCCTCTCGGTTCAAGTTTCTCGTCTTGTGGCGCACTGCTAAGCTTCCCCTCGCTGTTCAATTGCTTGAACTCCGAGTTGCTGCTAAAAACTTTCAGTGAATTTGTTGGGACCGGGCCTTTGTTGTTGCTTACATACTTTTGGTTCCGATTCTCCAACGGTTTTGTCATCATCGACCACGCAAGTGAAAAAGTTGACAGAAAGTTCAAACCGTCTCCCGTTTTGCTGCCCCAAACCCCGCCCCCTCCCCTTCTCCCCCCTCCTCCCCCGCTTTCCCTCTATTCTTGTGACGGACTTGCGACTCATTCGAATCGCAAATCGGACTTCCTCTTCGGTAAGTCGAACACCCGTTGATGATTACTTCGTGGAAGCCCTTGCACAGTCGGTTACTTTTACGTGACTAACTTATTTTCAAGAGTGAGATGTTACAGGGCGCGGAAAGCAAACACAAAAGAAAGAAAAAAACTCTAGCTCTCGGGGAGTGAGGTTGTCAGCGTGAGAGGACGTAAAGAGTGTGAAAACTAGGTAGTAGTGAGGGATTATGAATCTCTCGTTTCTCTTTCCCCTGTGCCGTTGATTCCGTCACCTTTACAGTTGCTTTCTTTACAATTGTTGTGTTGTTCGCAGAAACCATAAACCTCACGATGGAAAATTAGATGTACGGTAAAGGATTTCTAGTTCTCCTTCCGGTTCCGCCTTGAATTCCCTCTCTTTGCTTTTGCACAATTTTGTGTCAGGAAACGTGTCATCTTTCCTGAGAGAGGTTCAAGCATATCTGTAGAGAGGCTCACATGATGTCGAAAGAAGAACGATGCTCGCCGCCGGTTTTGAAAGGGTCTCATCCCCGTTAGAGCTATTTTCCTTCTTCATAGCTGGAACATGTGTGCGTTCTTGGCTCTTTCAAGGCTTCTTTCCTGCCTTTCTCCTTATCTGTCACTCACGCAACAGAACTTTGTCTACTTTTCGAGCGACGGTTGAGTATACATAGAGAGCGCCAGGAAATTACATGAGGATGAAGTCTAATAATTCTGGCCTTTCCAAGTTCCTCTAGTCCCCTCGCTTCCTTCTTGATTTTTGCAGATAAAGCTGTTGCCAAGGATTCCTGGTTCGTTTTGTGTCGACTTCCAATGAGTTTGCCGAGAGAGACTTAGGCGTCTGAGAGTCTCGAGAGTCGATACGCCTGTAAGACGGCTTTTGAGTTTTGCATTAGAAGTTGCCCGCAATTTCTTGTTCAGAGTTCAACTCCTGGAAAGGCCAATACATTCTAGGTAGATGGCAGAGAGGCTGGCTAGGAATACAAAGTCCAGAACATACTAATAAGCAGAAACATAACAGAAGAACGAAGGAGGATGAACAAGCTCGGAGAACGAACGTAGGGAGAATAAGAGCGCAACAAAGTCGAGTTAGATTGTGTCTAGAATTTTGGAGGCGGTAATACGGGTGTACTGACTCGGTGGGATGCTTGCACGCTTGGATTGCAGAGACGAAGGGGGTCGTGAGAAAAAGCAAGGGAGAATCAGAGCATGTCTATAGTTTGCTTCCCATTCAAGGAAGAGGATGTCTCTGTGGTGGTCCGTAATGTAGAATGTGCTGCATCTCATCCCCGTGTTGCGGCGGTGCTTTGTGTCGGCTACAGCCAAGGCGAGACTTGGCACGGCATTGAGAACGCCAAGCCCAGGATCGAGAAGGCGACTGGTAAGGACGTGATTCTGCTGCTGCAGAAGCGAATCGGGGTGGCGCTGAGAGGCGGCAAGGGTGATGGCATGAATACTGCGCTCTCTTACTTCTTGGAGCACTCCGAGTACCCTCGCCTGCACTTCTACGACGCGGATATCGTCTCCTTCTCCGAAAGGTGGATCAGCAAGGCGGAATTGCAAGCGGACCTTGATTATGATGTCGTGCGTCACTACTTTCCAAGGTCGAGCACAGACGCGATGATCACATGGCTCGTTACCAAGCTTGGATTCGCGATTCTGTGGCCGAATACGGTTTTGCCTTCCATTGAGCAGCCACTCGGTGGAGAATTTCTAGTCACAAGAAAAGCTGCTGAGGTCCTTTTTTCCGACCAACGCGTCTGCTCCCAGAGTGACTGGGGTATTGACACATTGTACACCTTCGTGATTGCCCAGAATGGGCTTCGGATGGCGGAGGTCTACATACCAGAAGGCAAGGTGCATTCTCTCTATGGTGGGCTACGGGACCTCCGAACCATGCTAGTGGAGTGCTTCTCTGCCATTCAATCCTTGAAGAACGAGGTTGTGAGTGGCGAAGACTTCGGCCACTGCATCGAGTTCCCAAAGGCTGTCCCGGAGCTCTTGAAACAGAAAGTTGGGTATGACATTGAAAAGAGTCTGAAACTCCTCAAGAGTCACTGGACGCCACGCCAGCAAGAGCTTCTGCACCAACATTTCGACTCTGCACTCGTCAAGGGCCTGATGAATGCCTGCGATTGGCCTTGCTGGGGCTTTGCTGATGAGGAAGCTTGGGCAGGAGCTTACCTCAAGTTTCTCGACCATTTTGAGAAGGGTGACACTGATTGGGAGGAGCTCCTGTTCAAGGTTTGGGTAGCAAGAGTGCTCAATCACACGCTGCGGCACGTAATTCGCGGCTACGATGTTGCACTTGGATCATTGAGGGACTTGGTCTGGGATACTCGTCAACGTTTTGGAATGAAATTGAAAGCAGACGCTGTAGCTGTCCACCCCATTGTCATCTCCGGCCACAGTGCTGCAGAAGGTTTGGCTGTCAACGGCGCTCTGACTAAATCAGGTCGGAAGAAGGCGCAGTGGCTTGACATGGATAACCTGTGCACAGTGTAACGGCAACAGCATCCGTCTAGAGAGAGGTTCGTTGCTCTCTCTACTGCCCAGAGCACGCAAGGAGGTCACAGACCACACGTGACGCAAGTGTTTTATCTTCAGTTTCAGCCAGTCTTTCGTTGTATGGCAACAAGATATGTTTGAAAATTGCAGTTAAACATCCAGAACCTGAGAAAGCTTTGAAAAAAAATGCATGTTCTCCATCCCATCCTAAGCATATACTGTTGTGAGAGAGGCAAGCTTCCCTCCTGCAGAATCATCTTCATAGTCATGAGCTACTCAGATCATGATCATGCTCCTGTGCATACTCCTTTGCATTCCGTCAAAATTCAGTGCGTTCACAGAAAAAATTTGCAAATTGAGAAAAAGAAGATCATGTCAAAATAGATTGAAGCATTCTGTCCGATGTGTACTCTGTGTTGAGCTTCATGTCCCAGGGAGGATGATAGGGTATTTGGTGTTGGATTAAGGCCCTGTTGATTGCTCAGGTTTGGTGCTTCATTGGAAGGGTTGGGATCAATTGGTGTAGATGATGTTGCACCTCATGTATACTAGGGGTTATTATGCTTGATGTTGCAAACTATATGCAGCAAGCAAACAGTGAAGCATAAGAACTCTGCAGTTTCTGATAGTAGTGGCTAAAGCTCATAGACAAACTCTATGTATATGCAGAAAGCAAACAGTAAAGCATAAGAACTCTGCAGTTTCTGATAGTAGTGGCTAAAGCTCATAGATAACCCCATCGAGAATCAAAGTATTGTAACAACCTGTTTCTGTAAAAGTTCATACACATAGAGTGTATTGCAGTAATGACAAATACTGTATTCTGGAGAAATTATGTACTTCTATATATTTGATGCAATACAAATCCTGATACAAATAGGATTGTACATGTCATATTGTTTTTTGGGCTTCTCTGTGAAGGGGTGGTCACAATGACTGACATATTTTCATTACTTATTGTGGATCATTGTGTATGATTCTGCAGACATGTATTCGACTGATGTAGATGTTATATCATATCACACATAAGTAGTAGAAGAACATCTCATATCACACATAGGTAGTGGAATGTGACGCAAATTGAAATAAGAGATTGCAATAATCATCAGATATATTTGAAGGAGTTGTCACAATGGGAAGATAGAGACCATTAGTAGTTGTTTGTAGACTGATACATGGATAGTGTGCTAAATGACTGTGAAATTACTACTGAGTTCCTCTTGAGGACAAAAGACATTTATTGTTACAACTAGAGGAATCTGATCCTTTGTGATAAGTGGTATTGTTACTACTTGAAGAATCTGATCTCTCATGATAAGTGATAGGTAAGGCCCAAGGTCTAGGGTGTTACCAGAATAAGGGCATTGCCTGAGGGGGCAACCAAGGTGGTGCTTACATTTTGGTTATGGCCTCATCCAAGGACCTTGCCACAGTGTAAAGCAACTACCTCCCTGGTTGATTTATAGAGATGAACATTTCATTTTGGTGTAACCAAGTGAATTCCAAGAACTTGATGAATAACCTGCCCACAGCTCCTGTGGACAAAGGACATGCCAATATACTCCCTTCTTCCCCTTAGGTAAACATAGATTGCATGATGTCCATAGAATGCAATCTCTAAAGGAAATATGTTTTAACAGTTGTGAAGGATCTCATGGAAATCTCTTTGTGTTAGAGGAGGGTATGTTAGAAAATGCCTGCTGGCCTATTCTGCTGTGTAAGCTAACCTGCAAGAACACCAAAAAATAAGCCACCCAGGTTTTTACCTGGAGGGTAAAGTAGGAGAGACTCGGGCTTTTTGGGAACAGAGCCTACGCTAGGCTACACCTTGGGGCCCTCATTCCCGCAAAGCCTGTCCCCTCAAGCTTTGCCCTACACGCAATCAATGGTCTTCATGCCTGATTTCTTTCGTCCTGGGAATGAGACATCCATTTTGTGTCAAAATTTAACAAAATTTGACTTTGTCATAATTTCTACTGAGTTCATAACAAATCATAGCACTATTTCAGGATCGTATTTCAGCTAGGAAGAATCTTTTTAGACTTCGAACTTTATGAGCACGATTTAAGTGACATCTGTACCAACTTTTTGTCTTTACTTCTAGATTATTTTGATTTCAGATATGGAGATTCAGGGCGGCTGGCGGCTGAATCCCATTTCTCTTAAATGTTGATTACTGATTATATATATATATATATATGAATAAATAATATTCTATTTTCCCCACCACAGGTGTCAATAATCTTGCCAAACATGGGTGTAATGTTTTTGGCTATATGGGTTTAAATGTTTATGCCCAAAATGGGTGTTAACTGTTAATTGTAAATTACAATATACAAAAACTAACCCCCCTCTGTAATGTGACCAATCAGGTGAGCTACAACAACACACTTGTTTACTATGCAACACTCACGACACGAGTTCATAAGTTGGTTACTAGAAAAATGTGATCTCCTAGGGGTCTACAGACTACCACCACCGACCTATCCGGCACTTCCTTCGTTAAGCACATGCCGGTCACGTAACACACTCAACTTCACATGTGAGAAGTGTTCCGGAAAACAAGATTCTTTATTGTCTGTTCTATTTTTTTAATAATTATTTTCTTCTTCCCTTCTTTCTTTGTTATTGTTATTTTGTGAAGTTTTTGTTCATTGGCAAGTTTTACATCAATCCAAAAACTTCCGTGGCTTAAATTTCAAGCACCACGCGAATCACACCCAGGTATTGCTCCCACTTAACTTGGGATTTTCGGACCAATTGATAGCCCCTCACAAAACATTTAGGTCTCAACTCTGGTTTCAGTAGACTAGGTTGGTAGGGATCACCAATAGGCACCTATCAATGACTACTCACCTCTCCTATTCATTAGATGAGGTGCCTCCCAAGTTGAATTTTTTTTTTCCAATTTGATTGGCCCATCACTCAAAAAAATGAGACCATGGAGTCTACTCAACATAGAAGGTTCTGTTTTGAAGTTCAGAATTCTTCCCCTTTGGCCCACTTATATAGGTGAAAGGAGGGCAACATTTGCCAAAGAATATGCGATAAATTTGAGGTGCTATTGGGAACTCTTTGAGGAACAGGTCAGAAACTTGAGAACTCTTGGTGGGAATATGTGAGAAACTTGGGATCTCTTTGGGGGAACATGTCAGAAACTTGGGAACTGTTTGCTTTGAAGACCCACCCCCCCCCCCCC
>Ga0209611_10002389_pt1 | contig 33018 bp, 35 predicted proteins | sample S1TSphgellanicum_3_FD_187693 | JGI IMG/M metagenome (GOLD analysis project Ga0209611, IMG submission 187693) | Host-associated microbial communities from peat moss isolated from Minnesota, USA - S1T2_Fc - Sphagnum magellanicum MG (SPAdes) (version 2) | ecosystem: Host-associated > Plants > Peat... | reverse complement strand
TTTTTATTCAATTTCAAAACTCAAAAAATGATCTTTAGGAATGGTGAAGTTAATTGAGTTTAGCAATGTATTACTTGATGTAATTCATCTTTTCTATCCACTAACGGCATGAATTAATGTATCGTGTGGGATTTATTTTTTCATACATTAATATATTGAAATTTTTTTCATGACATTGTTAATTTTATTTATAATGGTCAAGATTATAGACTAAGGTGCAATTTTTAAACTTAACTAATTCAATATTATAATGTATAATGGTATATTTTATTGTATTATATATTTCTCAAATTGGTAAAGATTTCAAGTTGATTTTGTAAATCATGGACTTGTGATACTTTCATTTGTAATTATTTATATCATACATTTTGAAGTGTTGTATATTAAAAATATGAAAATAAAATATTTATGTTTTCAAACATAATGCATCAAATATCAGTGTAACAATGCACACCCCCATTGCTAGACATCCATGGATTGAAATATGTTTTTAAAACTTTTACTTAAGCATGACAATTCTAATTCAAACATTCTTTTTTTTCAAGATCCTAATAGACATCTAAGTTCTATGGCCTTAATTCTATGGACCACAAAGGATTAGGCACTCATTTTGATTTCCTTTCTAGAAGTCAACATGTTGTCTAATGTGGCTAGTAGCTCATACCCAACAACAAAATGCCCACAGAGATTAGCTCTACTACTTCAACATGATTCAGTCTTAGAGATTGGACAGAGATTCAAAGCAGGTCAGCCAATACAATCATCTCTACTTCCCAGCATTCTCTCATTCCCAAAACCCCCAAAGCTCCCATAATGCAATAGGTATTTTTTTCAAAACAAAACCCAATTCAAGAATCCCCAAAAACATCACGAATGAGCTACCGCACAACTATTCCAGAAATCCTAAACACGCTCATCCTTTCCCTTGTGTTGGTCCCTACAGAAACACATCAACAACTCTGGACCTTTTCTTGACATTTTAGCACAACGAAAGTTTTCTCATTAGGCTTCTTTTGATCCAGTCCTACTAATCAAATTTTTTTTTCTATTTAACACCCCAAAATCCAAATTTGACCACACCTTCCTATCTTCCCAAAAGTCTAACAACTTCTCCTCTTTTATCACTGAAGACACATCCTCCCTTCCTCAACATGCCTCAAATATCCTCTTGATCACCTCATCTCTTTGCTTCCCCAAAATCCAAATTTGTCAATCTCCTTATAGAAATCTAATCCACAGAACTTCTCAGAGTTTTCATTAATTTGCTTAAATTACCTTCCATCCTAGATGCTACCTCACCAACTTCCTCTTGCAAAACAACAAAACAACCAAAAATAGGAACAAATTTTTCAGCCACCAATTAGGGCTTGTAGTCTTCATCCACAAAAAAACAAATGACATTGTTTTTAAATTACAAGATAACCAAATGAAAATTACATTGATATATATTATTATGGGTGAGGTAGATAGGCCATTGGGTGACTAGTTCAAATTTCAAAGGAAGTCAAATCCTCACATATTGTTTCTATGCTTCTAAAGCTCAAAAAACATTTGTAGCCTTCCACTTAATGCTTCCAATGTTGCAAAAATTGCTCAATTTGGTAAATGAATGGGGAGAATATGGCATGTTTGGTGTAAAGGCATTTAACGTTCACTAATGGGTGAATTGAAATAGATTAAAATTTTGAGCTTAAAGTTTTAGATTGTTGCATCTTTGTTTTTGGAATACAAAAAAGTTTTGTAAAGCCCTAGTTGATGCACACATGAAGTTCTAAATTAGTCAAAACAAACTAAAAATGAGGAAGATATGAAACTAGAATTAAAGAAGGATTTTAAGTTATTTTTTCAAAAAAGTTGAACCAAAATATCATTCATCCTCTTCTTATGTGTTTGTCATTGTTGTTTTACTTCTCATCCTCAAAGAACATTTGTAGCCTTTTAATTTACACATCCAATGACACAAAACTCGCTCAATTTGGTTAAAAAATGAAGATGATAGATACGTGTTCAATGATGGACAATTCTACCTTAACATCTTTATATGTGTGATTGAACTTAGAGCCGACTGCAAACCCACCAACACAAAATGATTGTCAAGTTTTGATGGCAAGTGCCTACATTTATACATTTTCAAAGTCAATGGGCATCTTGCCTTCGGTTGAAAATATGTGCACAAGAGTGAAAACAATGAAATCATTAATAAAAATGTTTTTCACCTAGTAATAATATTGTATGCAAAAATGATCATTTTTGTTTTAATTTGCAATGTATCAAAATCAAAATCACAATGTATCGATGCATCATGTCATCATGTATTATGTCGTGTTATCATCATGAATCCCATGACACAATCCCATGACAAAATTGTATGGACAAGAAGCTACCACATTTTTGGGTTTATGGTTATTGTAGGGTAGATGCTAATGTATCAAAAAATACTAATACATTACTCATGGATGACTGATATATTGGTATTTTTCAAATTGACACCTAGCATATGTTTCCCATCACTTTTCAACTATAAGGTTCCAATTGTTATATGCCATGTGTTTCTTAATACATTTTTAAAAAAATTCAATTGAAAGCTACCATGTATGTTTAAACATAGCAAGGGTTGGAAAGTTTTTTCAAAATACATGCACATGGGGCTATCATGGTTTTATGTCTATGGTTATTGTAAAATAGTTGTTAATCTATCAAAAATATTAATACATTATTCACATGTTGTGTGATTAGTGCAATTCATGCATGAATATTTTTTCACACATGACAAATCAATGGCTATGTATAAAAAATTGACACTTAGTCTACATTTGTTGCCACTTTTCAATTATAGCCAATTGTTATTTGCCATGAGTTTTTTTGATACACTAAGGATGTGTTAGTACACTAAAAAAAATCAATTGAAAGTTGTCATACCTTTTTAAACATGGCAAAGGTGGAAAAAAATTTCCAAAATACATGGACAAAAGGTTGTCACATTTTTGTATCTATGGTTATTGTAATATAATTGTTAATGTATCAAAAAATAGCAATACATTTCATATATCAACATTTGTTTTTCACACTTGACAAATGGATGGTTGCATATCAAAAATTAATATCTAATCTATGTTTCCCATCATTTTTCAACCATAATCTAGGGGGGACACCTAGTGTCAAATTTGGATTTACAACTATTTTAAAGGGGGGTATTAGATAATTATTTAACCTATTTTTTATCACCTTATTATTATTTAATTTTCTAATATATATACATAGTAAAGCCACCTTATATTAATTATAATCCATTATTTCATCTTATTACACACCCTATTTTTTAATCAAATTGATTATTTGAGTAAAATGTACCCTATTTTTACCCAACAACCAATATATTGCACCCTATATTTTTATTCACATATTTTTTTTAAAAAATTACTAATGTCCCCTCGGAACCATAACCAATATTTGTTATTTGTCAAGTGTTTTTTAATGCATTAAAAATCTGTTCACACACTAAAGTAGTAGTTGTGCATGTCTAAACATAGTGAAGGTGGGATTTTTATTTTTCAAAATACATGGATGAGAAGGTGTTATGTATCCAAGTCTATGGTTATGATGAAATAATCATTAATGCATCAGAAAGTATGAATAAAATACTCACTTTGTGTGAACAATATTATCTATGTATCACTATTTTTTCACACATGACAAATATATGGTCACATATTAAAAATTGACACTTAGTTTACATTTCTCATCACTTTTCAATTATAGGCAATTGCTATTTTCTCATGTGGTTTTTGATACATTATTTTTTCTAAATACACTAAAAAAAATTAGTTGAAAGTTGATGTGCACATATTATTCTCATATTGTTTCTAGACATGATAAGGTGGTTTTTTTTTCAAAATACATGGACAAGAAGCTATTGTGTTTCCAAATTTATTAGTAAGGTAAAATAGTTTTTTATTAAGTCAAAAAACAACAATATGTTAATGGCACATGGTGTGAACAATACATGAAATGTATTATTGTTATTCTATGCTTGATAAATAGTGGCTAGATACGAATACTTAACACTTAGTTTATATTTCCCATCACTTTTTCATTGTAACCAATTGTCGTTTACCACTTGCATTTTTTGAAATTTGAAATTGTTTAACAAAACATATGTAATCACCATATCCTCAAAAAAAATCATCATAATGGAATCTTGCCCCCAAAATAATCTTAATTATTATTATTTTAATTAATATACTCTCAAAGAAATATTCCAAAATTTATCATGCATGATCATTTCAATTTCCCACAATTACGCATGTGAATCATTAATTAAACAATGGGTATTGCCCAAAGATCTCTTGATACATTGATGCATTAATAGATTAATACAATGACATACTAATACACTTATACATTACTGCAGAAAGTATTCCCCTTGTTTTGTGGTGACAATCTATCAACCATTATTGTTTGGTGGTTAAATATAGTCAAAAAAAATAAAAATAAATAAACAATGATAAAATCAGGGGTGTTTCATTAAAATTTTCAATAGCCATGATTTAATAAATTTTTTAAAAAATCACCAAAATTCTATTCATGGTTCTTCAAGTAGGTAGCCAAAATTAAATGAATTTTTAATTTATGTATAGCTTGTAGTCAAATTTGGCTAAATCTTCCTATAAATAATCACCTCGCTGATTTTGAAATAATTTATAAATACAAATTGACCATTCTTGTAAATTCAAATAATTGCACCACTAATTATTATTTTCCAATTTTTTGATGTTGTGTCAGTGACTAGCATCTCAAGAAGGATTTAGCATTAAATAGTGACTAGCATCTCAAGAAGGATTTAGCATTAAATGGCGACAGGTTTTAAGAGCCCAAGTAAAATAATAAAATAACAATTTCAGAAAATACTACCAAATTAAATTCAAAGTTGAAAGGGGAAAAAAAATTCTCAAAATTGTATATATTCCAGGAATTGGAAATTTTACGACTTTTTCCACGGAAAGAACGGGAATATCGCGACAGAATAATGTTCACCTTTTTAATTTTGGCGAAATTTAGCACGAAGAAAAAGAGGAAAACGCTGAAGTATAGCCGTAAAAAAAAACACTGTGCGGGTTTAGGACACAATTCCCACACGAGCCTTATCCCATTATGATTTTGTTTTATTTTATTTATTTTCCTGGACCCCTCCACCAAGAGACTCTCTGCAGCGCTCTCTCTCTCTCTCTCTCTCTGCGCGTCCGTTTGTAAGCTGTTGCTTCTGTTTGCGATTGCGGAGGAGGAGCGATGGCGTCCGCCATGGCCACCAAGCTTGCGTGTGCGTCGTCCGCGCTCAAGAACAACTTTTCCTGCGGCGACGGCAATCACAACATATTAGGGAGGAGGTGTAGGCGGCAGTTGTTGCGGGAGAGGTCGGGGTGTTTATTATGCGTGCACGCTGCTGCTGATGGTGATGGTGATGGTGGCGTGTGCGAGAATCGTGATGCAGTGAGGTCCGGGAAAGTACTCGTCTCCACCAGTAGTAGGCGACAGGCGCTGGCGTTCACGACGTTTTCTGCTGTTTCTGCGGTTCTGATCTCGTCGCAACCCGCACAGGCGCGTGATGTCCCGTTGTTTGGTTTCCGGAAAGTGCAGAAACAGGTTCTTATTTTTCCTTCTTTGGTTTCCAGAAAGTGTCTAAATAGGTCTGTCTTTTTGAGGCAATCTCTGCAGTTGTGAGTGGAATGAGGATGCTCTGTTACTAGCAACAAACTTGCTATGCATGTCATTGGAACAAAATGACGAGCTTCTTAACTTTGGAGTTAAATGAGTTCCTGTAGGATCTGGGGCAGAAACCAGTAGAGAATGCCAATGATTCTAAGGTTATAATCGGAACAACAAAATGAAAACCTCTGCATTTTTTTGGAAAAGAAAGCAATTCTTGAACAGTTGTTGCAGTGTTTTTATTTTTTCGAATTTTTGCACTGTGGCGACAAAAAAAATCCGGTGCTAAGTGTATGAGGACGTGTCCAGGAGTCCTCATATTTTGAGGAAAAAAAGTCAGAAGTTGCCATATTTAGACAATGAGTTCCTGGAGGTCACCAGAACAAAGTGGGATCCTAAACAATTTCTACTTTGCTGGCTGGCCTCTGGCCAAATTTGGCTCATTCCTTTTGTCCATGATTGCCAGTCCACTTGACAAAATTGGAAAACAAAAACAAAAAAACAAAACCCCTGAGTTGTTGTACAATCTTTTTGTCAGGTTGTCGATGAGGTGAAGGAGCTGGTGAAAGAGGGAGAAGCCGAAGCTCAAGCAGTGACAGGGGCTGTATCTGGCCTGGTCAAGACTGCAGTTGCAGATTTCTCGGTACCCTCATCATCATCAAAAGCATCATCTTCAGAAGGAGGTGGGCTATCACCTGCATTACAGGCAGGTGTTGTGGCAGGTGCAGAATTAGTGGCAGTTCTAGTTGCGTCCACTGTTGTGAATGGTCTTGTGAGCCCCTCCAAGTAAGAAAGCCACCATCATCCCCATTCCCCCTATTTGTACTGTGAACTTCCTCTCTCTCTCTATATATATATATATACATATGCTCAAAGAATCTGTTGAAAACTCCCCACCCGATTTATCTTTCTACCTGTTAAGATATAAATCCTGCATTCATCTTGCAGATTTCACCTGCATTAATGGTCTCTTCACAAGCTAAGGTAAGGTTGTTGGATAGATGATGCAGTCATATGGACATGGGTTGACATAGCTAAGCTCACTGTACTTGCCAGAGAAACTCTAAGTTTTGTGCATAGAGGATGTCCGGACACAATATTTTTTTCAAATATTTGGGTAGAAATTTGTTGATGGTTTCACTCTGAGAATCTGGATGCCCAGGAAACAGAATCCCAAATTGAACATATATTTGCCACTAGCCTTACTTCTCTAACCTGTCAAGACAAGCACACTGACCTGTATCATCAATTTTACATTCACTCCCAATTTTGCTAATATCCCTATTGTTTCATATGTTCAGAAGCATACTTCATTTATCATTCAAAATCAGGACAAAAAAAACACAACTCATTGTGAAATGGTTATATCCCTCAACCCAGCAAGAGTGAAAACAGGAAATTATTCCAGCAGTTTTCCAAAAATGACTCACATACTTCAAAATAATACCTGGTGAACATGCTTCAAAATGCCAAACCAACAGAACTCTGCATTGTTCCAGAGTTAGCTGGTGAACAGCCCTCAAAATGGGAGACAAAATAGACAGCACATTGTTTTGTCTCTCATCTCTAGAGAGTCAAAAAATCAGAAATGGATGGACTATTTCCATCAATTCACTAAAAAGCTACTAAAGACTCCCAGGAAAGAAGAGCTCTTCTCTAACCATGTTCAATCCGTGGCCTTCTTTTCTTACAAACTTTCCTTGTATATTCATTCTGAACCCTACCAACCACATACAATGTGATCTGACAAAAATCATCTGCCAAACAACTTCATGCACAACTGTATCATTTTAAGGGTGTATTTGAGCGAAGAGTTGAAATTATCACAGGGTCGGTGGGTGGGTTGTATATGGCATTGGAGATTGACCAACTTCGCACAATAAGAATAAAATTTCCCAGCCTATCCTTCACTATGCCATTATCCATTTTTACAGAGATACAAAACTTCAAAAATACAAAAACATCAATTCAAAAATAGGATTGCTTTTGCTTAGCAAAACATATGCTTGAGTTTGTATAACACACACACATACAAACACATGTATATGCATTCTTTTCATGTAAAAAGAGTGGTAGTAGTAGTTGCAGTAGAGCAGCATGCCTTTACAACAACAAGGAGCAAAATGCAAAATGCAAGAGATATAAGACTGTCAAGTGAAGTTATTGTTAGTGTAAAATTCATTGAGCTTTTTTTTCACTCTTTTCTTCTTTCCTCAAAGCACCAAAACACCACACAACAGCAGAAGGCAGCTGCTACCACATCTTCTGCACAAACAAACACAAGCAAAGCAAGCAAGCAAGCAAGTTGGTTGCTTCACTCTTCTTCCTCTGATTCTGCCTCTGCACTTCGGAGCCAGTCCACAAACGGCTGAGCAAATTTTCTCACTTGTAATGCCTTGGATTTGGGAGTGGTGGTGGTGTTGCCATTGCTGACCACTTGAGCATCAAACCAGAGCAAGATCTGTTCTTCTTCAAGGATGTCGGAATCGTACAGGATTTTCAGGAGAATTGCAATCTCTTTACCTGCATCTGCTGGAAGGGAAGAGCAGAAGGCCTCAATGGCACCCAGAAGCTTTGCCTGGGATCCTTCATCTTGAGCAACAACCTCCAAATACAGCTTCTTCTTGCCAACTTCCTTGGAAAGACCTTTGGTGAGCCCTTCAAACAGTGCCTCGAAGTAGGCATTCATTACTTCTTGTGCAGGCTCCTCCTTGCTCTGGACATATGTGGCAAGCTGTGCAGGAGTGAATCCCTTCTCCAAACATTCCTTGAAGCCCTTCAAGAGCTTCTCATGCAGTGTCAGTTCATTGATCTTTGTTGCCTCTGGTGCTGGTGCCACCATCTTGACACCATCGATTTCACCACCACCGACATCAGTTTTCTTGGTGGATGTCTTCCTCAACAGCTTGGATTTGGATTCTTTAGGTGTCTTGGCTCTGGGAGACTCTTCTGCTGCTGCTGTCTTCTCCCCATTCTCTCCAAGCAACACCATCTCACTTGTAGCAGCAGTAAGCTGCTCAATGATGCGGCGCTGCGCAGCTTCTGCTGATGTGTCTGTGTGCCACTCTACACCATCATCATCATCCTCCTCCTGTGGGTGCCTGTGGTCTTCCTCCTCTTCATCTGCCTGACTTGCAGGAGGAGACACGTCATCATCATCGGATCCACCTTTTTTCTTTCCAATCTTTTTGTCATCTTCTCCTCCACCTCCACCCTTCTTTTTCCTCAAGGATTCCTTCTTCTGTTTCTTCATCTCATCATCGACAGCCTCACCTTCCTTGAGCCTCTCTTTCTCAGCCCGCCGCATGGCCTTATCCTTCTTCCCCGTCTTTTTCTGCTCGGGAGGATTCTTCAAGATGAAAGTTGTGAGCTTATCACGCATATCCACATCGGAAACAAACCCACACGCAGCGCACTTGAGAGTGATCATCTGCGTCTTTGTGATCACAACTTCGGTTTCAGGATTACCACATCCGTAGCACTGCACATACTTCTTGATGAAATTCTCGAGCAGGCCGGCAAGCTTGGCAGTCTCATGAGCACCGTTGACGATCGAGGTTCCCGTCTTCTCGTCAAACTTGGACTGTGCACCGAGCTCACAGCCGAAGTACTTTGTAGTGTATGCCGGATGTCTTGCCAACGCTTTGGCCACTTCCACCATGTTCACCACGTTGGTCTTGATCCCGTTCCCGCGTCCCTCGATCTTCGTCATCAACCTCGGCATCTTGTACCGGTAGAAGGCATCATCGCGGTTACTGGCTCCGATGTTCTGAAGCGCCATCTTCTTCTTTCACAACAACAGCACTAAGAAACCCCCGCCGCTATAGATGATGCTGCTGATGCCGATGTCGTCGCCGCCGCCGCCGCTCCTACTAACGTCGAACGTGTTATCCTCCTCCGCAAACCCCTGTCAAGCTTGTCCACATGCAGCCTTCTTCCTCCTGGAGGACTGGATCTACACTCCTGCACCAGCAGCGGCTTATGTCTCTTTCTCGTGGTGGGACAATACTCTCCCAGCAACCCGACCGACCCCAGATAGAAGCAGCCGGCTTCAGACATAAAAGAAGTTGCCGCCACCTTGTCCCTCTTCTTCGTCTCCTTCTCCCTCCTCCCTACACCTTCACTATCTATATCCCCTCTCCTCCCACCTAAACTCTCTCTCTCTCACACACACACACACACTTTCTTTCTTCCTTTCTCCCTCTCCGAATCTCCACACAAACACAAAACACAAACCTCCGATCTCTGACTCCCTTTCTCACAGGTCTGTTCACGGATCTCTCTCTCTCTCTCTCTCTCTCTCTCTCTCTCTGTGACACACCGCTCCAAAAATACAGAGAACTTCACCAAAACTTGGTCAAAAACTTCGGCGACGGCTTCCTCCGGCGCACAAGGAAGGAAAGAGCAACGGATGGCAAGCGGCGCAAGCGAAGGGAGAGCGGCAAAGAGAGCGAAAACGGGCGCGCGCGAGGGAGCAAAAGGGCAGCAAAGAGAGTGGAGAGCTAGCTAGGGTTGCAACAGGTGCATAGCTTTACGCTTGCGCCTCATTATCACTGTGATCCGCTTGCGCCTCCCGCCGCCTGCCCGCCTCCACCCAACCCTTTTTTTTTGAGGGGGTTGGCTATGCATAGCCAAAAAGCTATATTAAAAATTAAAAGAGATAAAATCATGTGCTTTTTTACTTTTACAATAGCCATAATTCGACCATAACTTAAGAAAAATATTCCAATTTCTGGTAGAAAGTAGCCAAAAATATAGAAGGATGTTTTTAAAAATTTTACTTTGACATTTAGCTTGTAGCCAAATTTGGCTAAATATTCCTGTTGATAATTGCCACTTTGGCTACAAGTCAAATTTGAGTGGAAAAATTACTGACCCCACCTTCCCTTTTTGATAGCTAGCCTGCTGGCTAAGGCTTCTTCAAAAGGGGGTACCCCACCATACAACCAACAGGTCCCGGGTTCGACCCTGCATTTAACAAAAAAAGCCTGGACTCTGTAAGGCTGTATTATATTATTGACTCTGTCTCTCAGGTCTGTCCTCAAAAAATTCTACTTTTCTGGCTGACCAGTAGCCAAATTTGGCTCATTCCTCTTGTGGATTATTGCCAGTCCATCTACTTGAAAAATTTTTAAATAAGGAAAAAAAAAACAAAAAAAATCTTATTTTAGAGCCATAAACACCATTTTTATTTTTATCTTTTGGAAAAAAGAAATAGAAAAGGAGGGGATTTAAGCTATGTTGTACCTACCTTTGTGGTGGGAAAATTATTTATTTGGGTCTCATTGTTTGAATAGGAACATTTCATTTGGGCCTCCTTATTTATTGGTTTTTTTTAGGCTAAGCTATGAGGAAAATTCATTTGGACCCAATTGTTTTGGTAGTAAAAAAATTAGTTGGAAAATTCATTTGGGTCTCAATTGTTTTGGTAGGAAATTTCATTTTGGCCTCCTTATTTATTGGTACCCTATAGGTTGGCTCATGGACCCTAGGAATATTGCCCATTGTTGATGAGAGCGAATTATATATATATATATAGGTCTTGTAGTACCTTTATCATTCCAGCATCTTCTTGATGATTTTAATTTTAATTTTAATTTTTTTCATTTTTGCAATAAAAAATTTAAAAAAACTTTGGCAATGAAAATAATATTCCTGAAATCCCTACAATTGAGGCGAGAAAATAATGTTAAGTAATTTTGCACTACATAGGCACACGGCATCACCAATTTTTAGGGCAAGCAATAATAATGTCAAACAAATTTCTAGAACATTCGGCATTGCAAGCACCAGATTGATTTTGACACAAATTAAAATTTATTGAAAACAACATAATTAGTGTTAATGTATTACAAATTACAATATACCATATTAAATCTCAAGATGGAATTGTTTACCATTTTTTAATATTTTTGATAACACTTGGAAACTAGTTTTTACATAATTTTTAACTTACATAATTTTAATTTATTATTTAAATTATGATATTTTAAAATACTGTCACATCCTCATAGAAGAATGATAAATTTTATTTTTAAATTTATTAAAAATTAAAAATTTTATTTTTTAAAAAAAAAAGCCCAAAGTGGAGGAAAGCTGCTCAAGAACTTCCCCATGATCATAATAGTTTATATGGCAGTGGTGCTCGTCCTTCGAACTTGAGTGTTGGGTTTTGAGCTTCCTTTCACTTCGCTCAATCTTCGACCCCACACACCACACATCCACTCGTTCAACACACAAAAGTTTTTAAAACGCTTCGTTCTTTATCGAAGCACCAAGTGTTGGACATTGAGAAAAATATGGTGGGTTGTATGTACATGACCAGCTTCAACACATATCTATCAAATAATTTAATTAATTTTGAAAATTTCAAGTACAAAAATATTCTCTATTTTTTTTTTCCTTCACAAGTTTTTTGAGGTCTTTGAAAAAAATATTTTTATTTTAATAATTTCTACAAATAATGTAATTAGTGTAAGATAATACCATAATGAAAGATACTACCATATGTAAGCAAGCTTATTCATTTTATTAATACAAAATTAGTGTCTCATGTTCAAGTACTTTGGAATGCTGGTAAGTGCAAATCAATTTTTTTAACTGCAAAATAATGAAAGCATTTTGACTACAAATGTATGCATGTTTTTTTTTTATTTTAAATTTAATAAAAAAGTCTCTAAAGTAGGTTCATTTACTTGGCAATCATAAGATGACCTTTTTAGATGGACTCACCCATTTTTCAAAGGCTTTTTTAATTAACTCAATAAATTTTTGTTTGTTGGCTAAATTAAAATCACAAAAGAAATTTGATCTTTTTCATGTGAGATTAGTTCATTTTCTATAGTAACTATCATTAGTACCTTGGCAACTTCAACACTAATTATATTATCTTCAAAACTGTTCAAATTTTCACTAAATACGTTTTTTTTTTTTTTTTTTTTTTTCCAAAGAACAAAATTTTGTGAAGGAAAATATTATTTTTTCAGCAATATTATACTTGTCCAAAAACCGAATTTCGAGACTTTATGGATAACTCTAATAAAGGTAAGAAAGTTATTTTGAATGGCACCATTTGGGTGTGGTACATAAATTGTTGAGGGCCCATAACGAAGTTGGAAATTAAAAGGAATGTAATTTCAAGAGGAAAAGAGAAAAAGAGAACAAAGGTTTTGGAGGAAAAAGAAAAAGAAAAAGAAAAGAGGCGGTAGTGAAGTCCAGATGGATGGAAACGGGGTTGGTGTGAGGTGGGTAAATTGAAAGGGATGAAAAATAGATGTATGAAAGTAGGAACTAGATGAATGGAGCAAAAAGGACCGGAAAAAACGGATTGTGATTTTGGTAGAAAAAAACCCAAAAGTGGAAAAATCAAGATAAGAACCCGTCTGAGTGTGAACGTGGATCGTATGATGTGGATCAATAAGAACCCGTCTGTGTGTGAATGGTGAAAATGAATTCTCTTTTAGGGTTTGCAGGGAGATCGCGACAGCGGCAGCAGCGCACAGGGGTGCGAGGGAGACGGGGAGAAATCGAACGGGGGGAGATCTGTTTATGGCGTCTCTGTACTCGTCGTCGCTTCGTCGTAGCTGTTGCGGACGCTCGAGGCTCACTTTCCATGTCTCTAGTAGATTCTTTCATCTCTTCGAACTCCTGTTTTGGTGATGAATTGCTCTTGAATGTGCGGGATTGATCTCTTATTCTTATAATCCTCCCTCCGCCTCATGGCGGGGCTCAAGGCGGGTCTCGGAGATCCACGCTCCCACCAAAGATCCCGAAAGAGATGCTAACAAGGACGCCAAGAATATGCCACTTCTCATAAGGTTTTTAATGAACTCTCTTGTGATATACGGAGCTTTTGTAGCATGCCTTTTGTATGACACGAACTGCTTCCTGCTGGAGTAGCCCCCCATCATTTTGCTGGTATGTCTGTATACCTTCTGGACCTTGCAGTTTGATATACTAAAGATTTCCGTTGTATTGTTTCTGTTACATGCAAAGCCTAAAGCCTAAAACCCTAAAATTACCAGCAGAGCAATTGCACCCAAAGCAAGTTGACTCATAATTTGTAGAAACCCAGCTATATCGCTAGAGGAGCAAAAGTTTTGGGACTTCTGGTGCCAGTAAACCCTAAACCAAACTGGAACAATCAAACAGCTTGTGCAGCCGTCATTGCTTCATACTCATCTGCTTACATGGTACCAACGTCATTTCCTGGACTAGATGTCCTCTGGAGTAGGATCAATTTGAAGAAATATGTATGCATTCTGCATGTCTGCTCTTGCAGCATTATGTCTTGAATCGCTCGTTGAAAGAATGCCTGCAAGACAAGGGCAAGGCTTCCTCAGTGCAATGCATGAGGTGGGCAGCATCTTCCTGCTAACCTCTTTTTGCCTAAGATATTTGTCCCATTCAATTCCCAAGAGTATGAAGAAGATCCTCTGTTTTCTTGTTGAGTACAATGTGACCGAGTAGTTCATTTAGTCCAACCACAAAGGGATTATGTTCATCTTGGTGTTGAAGCCCTTTGTTTCTCTCCAAGGGTACTGTGTTTGCCTTTCCCTTCTGGAGATTTGTCATAGTATATTGCCAAAGCCTTATAGAAAAAAGCAGGTGATGTTGAAGGTGGAAAAAGTGTCCTTAGAGTGACCATTGGGGGGCAGGAGGAGCTGAAGCAGGTGTTCTGACATTGTGGGGGGTTGTTGGGAGGCTGCTGCTCTAGCAGCATTGGTGGTATTTCATTCTTGCCATATCTGGAGGGATCTTGCTCTATCATTGTTTGACTTTTCTCCACATAAGCATTTGCTCTTGTTTTGCCACATATACAAAATAGATGTTTTGTGTGCGCTCTGGGTGGGAGGATCTTGGTTCACAAGAAGTGAAGCATCAGTTTGATTGGCTTGGATCCTGCGCCCAAAGCAGAATTTTTCCTTCCAATTCTAATGAAATTACATGCAGGAATGATCATCAAAGTTCAAAGGTGGCTCTTTCAGTGAATGGAATCCAAATCTCACAGTATTGTGTTTTCAGAAAAAGAAGATCATCATTCTGTAGTGGGCTCCGTGTCATGAGCATATATTTTTGTAACAACATTGCTTCTATAATAAATAGTCTGAATCTGTTGAAGAGGATTTAACAACTGGTGGGAGGCCTTTTGTCACTGTTATCACTCTAAAGTCCATTGAATTGTTCTCATTACAGTGACATCTCTATGAACGCTGGTTTTTGCTGGAGGTGCACATCCATATCCTGTACAATCTTTGGTTTCTCTTCTGAGTTCTTTGTTAATGAACACAATCTAAAACCAAGTGGTTCCAAAAAATTCTATAAGCAATCAATTGCATTAATCTTTGGGAACCTGCCATCAGGAGCTTGACAAAGTTAGTGTGTAGTAATGGTAGCTCATCACTTTGTGTGTGACTCTTATAAGGTTACGACTGCATTCATTGTTATGCCACCTACAAATTGTTGTAGATATTTCTAGTGACATGTTTGAGTAGGTTTGAAATTAGCACACCTCTTCATAAGACCCACATACAGCCTGTTCATATTCCATTGGATGTCCTCCAATTTGAATCTTTTAGTTGATTTAGGTCCTTTGTCAGTTCTTCCACTGACATCTGTCTGCCGCTGCTAGACACAACCAAACATTATGTCAGATTTTGAGAAACTTGGAATTGGTCATATATGTCCAAGGCAGATTTACATTGAAAAGAGTTTTCTCAGAATGGAAGATATCTTTTGAGTTTGCAGTTAACTTACCAAAGTTGAATCCAAACCTGAAAACAAAGTATTGCAAAACTGCAGGCTGCACCTGAGGGAGTGGGAACACCCATACTATATTGGCCATTTACTGTACAGATATTGAGTTGAGAGAATTGCATAAAGACAGATTTGCAACCAAGATGGAGAAAAATGCAATGATATAGTGGAGTTCTAGGTTTTTTTTTACTAGAAATGCAAATAGAAACCATCATTCGAAAGGCTGCTGTGTTGAGCTCTATGGTTAGATTCAGAGACTGCAGCAAAGATTGAAGTATAAGTCTTGTGCTGCCAGGTAAGTGCTTCATTGTAAATGGCATCATTTGAAATTTGCAACTGGACTTCAATCACAAATTCCTCTCCTCAGAGAAATTTGAAACAACAATTGTTGTTTTGAATATATGCAATAGTTATTACTTTCTTCCAACATAAAACTAAAACTAGGATTGCAAATAGGTCACAGATTACTAATAGAAACCCACCTGGACCAATTAAACTATTTAGCCAATCAGAAACAGATTTGACTCTATTTATTAGACTCTTGTAGGACTCACTCTTGCAGATCATTTCAAGGAGCCTAGGTACTTACCGTGATTTTAACCTGAGAAGGTTCTAAAGCTTCCAATAAGACACTCCATTCATCCCTTTAATACAAGTGTAACAAAGTGTATACTACAATTTTCTTCTCCAAGCTTCTGTACACACCTTGTGATCTAGGTATATTTGGATTCATGATAACCTTTGTTTGATGCTTTTACTGTGGCTTAGGCCACCATTAGCACTAACTCCCAACCCCTTTAGGCATAGTCCTGGGCAGGGCAGCAGCAAAAACCTCTTATGACCAAATCCTACACCAATGAGTACCCTCTTGGCTATGGGCAAAGCCAACAAACAATGCCAACACAGCTTATATGAAGTTCATTCATTCTACTCACCATGTACACTTCGCTCTTTTCTATTACCTTCCTTTAAGGTATCCATCCTCCTGTTCCTACACTTCCCTAAAACAAACAAGCATCTTGTCTGTGTAATGGCTCTGCCTCCATATTTGGAATCAGGAAATGTTCCTTGAAGTTGCCCAAAAATGAAATCAACAATGTGACACAACAACACCTGGTGAACGTTCCTGAAAATGTGGGCCCAAATGCAAACTACACAATTCCATAGTCTCTTGCTTACAACCAAGGTTTTCGATTAGTTTGCAACCAGAAACCATTTGAAATGCCCAAAGTTTAGAAGAGGAGGTTTACAAGCATTCATTCACATAAACATTAAAACCATCAGAAAGGAAGATGACAGCATTAGTTTGTAAATTTCCAAGAGTAGATAGTTATGTTTGTGTTAAGAGAAGTAATGTTTGCTACCAAGCCCCCACCTCATGCACACATTTTGTGCGGCAATCTGGGACATGAACATGTTGCCAATGGTGGGTGTGTCTTTGATGGGCTTTTCACACATTGGGTCTTAGATTTGGTTGCTTGTCTTGTATGAGCAGGAAACTTTGCTGTCGGAGGAGTTGCATCCAACTTCCTGGTGTCAGATTTCTGTTTGCAGGGAAAACCAAACCACATAAGGTGTGTAAGTACTCCATGTTGAATAAGGCAAAACATGGTGTTCTTGTTCCAAAAACAGTTGTATAAGTTGTTCCAAGGATCAAACAAGTTGTACAGAGCAGCTCTGGTACTGTCATATCACTATTACGCCTAAAGCATGAAAAGGGCTGTGTCTCCACTGAGGAAGGAAGGACAATTTGTTTAGTACATGAAACCTTTCAAAGCAAATGGAGGATCCATATGCATAAAACAAGACTTTTCCAATTTCCATTATGGAGAACAATGTCTAATTCTTCCACCTCATTTTTCCCTATGGAAAATTTCTCGATGGCATTAACAAGGAATGCATGATAAGTCTGGAGCAAAATAGGAAAGAAAGCAAAGTCATTTCCCATTCCTCCCGTGTTGCCTCCCGTTTCTTTCGACGATGACATGCAAAGCTCATTTCTCCTTCTTGCTACTTCCCATTCCTCCCGTTACTTTCGATGTTCCTGCAAAGTTTTATGTCTCCTCCTTGAAAATTTATGAAAGAATTAGAACTAGAGCGTGGTCTCATCTCATGTTCATGCAAAGCTCATTTCTCCTTCTTGAAATTTATGAAAGAATTAGAAACTGGAGCGTGGTCTCATCGCAAAGGATATCAAATCGAGAGGTCTTCCCACCAGCGACTCCTCCATGTTCACCTTCCCTTTCTTCAAGTAAGAGAAAGCAAAACACATATGGAGCAACGGGATAATACGATTGAATCCCTTTTGACTCAAGTTGAAGAACTTCGTTTGAGCCAGAAGGAAGAAATGATCGGTATCAAAGGAAGAATCAACAACCTTGAGATTTTATCAAGGAAGCAGTGCATGATGAGGCAGCTCAAAGTTTGTGCAGGAGAAGTCTTCAAATGATCGGTGAAGATGCAAGGAACAAAGCGACAAGATGCCATGCAATTTCTCAATCTCGCTGTTGCAGCAGAAGTTATGGTAAGTGTTTTCACAATGACAATAAGTTTTGTGTTTTTAACTTTTAAAAAAAATTCAAGTATTGAGGCCACACATCATTTGTGCAGGTTGGTGCACGAGTGTTTGGGATGCCCTTGGAGAAGTATAAAACAATGTCAAGGAGGGTCATTAGTGCTGGGAGTGACACCTCGCACTTTCAGAGTTTGAAGGCTCTAGATGAGGCTGTCAAGGACTGTCAAGAATCTTTGCAGATTTTTCCAGAGCTGTGTGGCTCACTCTATGACCAGTCTGGGGTCATTGGCACATGTAGGAACCTCAAGATATGGCTCCCCAATTCCTTCATTTGAGTTTTGAAAATGCATTGCTTGAGAGAATCAATGTCATTTGTACATAAGTTTTCTATAGGAAATGGTTTATTGTCGTTCAGAGGGAGCCCTAGCTGAGGGATTTTTGTTTAATGGGTTGGATTTCAATCATTTAGGGTTAGGATGTTGGTGCTTGGATGCTTGATATTGGTCCCATTGTCATCTTTCTATCTGTAAATTTTCCATTCAATCCACTATGGAATGCTTGTAGAATTGTTTGCAATCCCACTTGAATTTGATTGATCTTTTGGGCTTGCATGTACTAGGAAATGAAATTTGTGTTGGTGAATGCTTTGATGCTGCATCCTTGCAAGGGTGGGAGAATGTGGCAACCATGTGAAGTGGGAAATTGTGCAGCTTCATCTGATACAAGGGTGTGTGAGAGAAAATCATGCATTGCTATTAGTGATGCTCTGCTGGTCACTGAGTTGCTGAAATCAATGGACACACCCACTGCCCTCCTCCTTATTCATCTCTTGACTAATCAAGGTGAGGTACTGTATTGCCCGTTATAACGTGATTAGATGTGAAGGTGAGACATGGTATTCCAAACCAATGAAAAGCACATGCCTGAATGAAGAACTCGACTAAATGCTTAATGTTGGTGGTTCCAAGAACTTTATAATCATTCTTGAGTTTCAAATGTCAATTAAATGTGTAGGATGACTTGTGGGTCATTGGCTTTTTAGGGGACTTTGTATACCAAGGATTCAATCTTCTTGTTCTGTCTTTATCACTTTGCTTCTCCTTGTTTATTGAGAGTTTACAATATGGCTTTGATGTGTTGTTCTCAGGTCATATTTTTGGTAGAACTGTATTGATGTCCAAGTACTATTAAGAAGCTGAATTTCCTTTGCTGATATTATGGTTACTGATGTAGGGTTGTGACAATACATTGGGAATCAAACATTCTATGCTGAGGATGATGAAACCAAGCCTGTGTAAGTATATTGAAGATCGAAGGTGGCAGCAGATAGTCATGTGGAATCAAACTATACTACAATTTGCAATTCTGAGAAGTAGCACCAACTGGGGACCACAGTCATTCATTCAATTCCCAGAAAACCTACCTTTTTTAAAACAGTTTTCCACCCTCTTGAGCTCTTGACAACACCCAATGGTTTCCAATGCTTTGTCCACTTTTAAGCAAACCTCAACTTCTGAAGATGATTGTACCAAAGGAATTTCACACATTGATATAGTTCCCAGCACAATGGTTACAGTTGCACATCAAAATGAGCTCTAGTGGGACTCTTGGGAAAATGCATGGACAACGTTAATCTATGTTGAGATCAAGTGGTTCTGTACCAAACCAGTATGTATTGCTGGTGTGTTCTTGTTTGGTGTATCTTCAATTATGAGATTTTTTCATTGTTGCTTAGCGCTTTTGTGGAATAGAAATTCTGGAAAACACTCAACAAACTTGCTAATGTTTGAGTTAATCAATGAAGGAAGTGTGATGCTGCAGGCAATTGCTGGCGCAGTGCAGTACATGTAGTCATGCATATTGTATTCTATGTTGCAGAGACTGGCTCAAAAAAGTGTATGCATCAGTTGGATGTCATTTCCAGATCCAGACGTGACAACAGAAATATGTGTTTGTTGGCTTCCTGCTCCTCTCTTTCTGTTTGTCTCCTCTTTCACTCTTAAAAGCATCCCACAGAATCTGATGATGAGATATATTTTGCAACATGGTTGGAAAACTATTATGCATTGGAAGGTAGAAGATTTCCATCCAAGAAATTGTGAGTTAAAATTCTCAGCGTTGTGTTCCAGAGTTTTGGTTACATGTTCCCATGAGCACTTGAGGTGGAGCATTGGTTGGAATTTTGATAAAGTTTAGATTACCTTTATCAGCTCTTGGAATATTTTGTTAATCTCAATGTTAGAGATTGTTGTTATGTTGGAGCTAATGATACCAAACTGATGCAATTCTTAATATTATGTCATTCCTCTGAAAGCCATTTTAGCAATTTGTGATGGAGTAATTCGTGCTGTTTTTTTAACTCGGACAATAGAGCACTGTAAGGAAATGGGAGAAATGGAATGCCAAGACCTCATGATGGTTGTAGTTGAAACTGACCCACTTCCATATATGCTTGTCACCACCATTGTTTGTGATATTCTTGTTCTATTCATTCTACTCAGAACAATGCTTGACATCTTAGATAAAACCAAGTTGCAACAAATTTTCAGGCATAGTTTGATTTTTCAGGCCAAAGGCCCTCTTAGTCCTCAGGTAACCCACTTGAGCTCTGTTTCATTATAAATTTACCTCATGTCTCAAAAGAACTTTTGGAACTTCCATTTGATTGAGTTCCAAGTAGGAAGCCTGCCAGAGAAGTTCTTGGCACAAACAACAGGGACAGACGTGTAAAGGATATAGAAACACAATCCTCTGAAAAGTTTTAAAGACATCTGTGGTGCCCTGTAAGAGTTTTCTCAAAAGAGGTGCCTGTGACAGTTCACTCACCCACTGCAAGCAGAATGCTAACCTAGCATTACCCACACTGAGAATGCTAAATCATTCCCTACAGGGCCAAAGCTTTACTGTTGGCCCATGTGACCTCAGTGAAGGAGCATGCACGAAGGCACAGAGATCACCATGACCAAAATCTCCTACAGTCTGTCATGATCCACATGGCAGGAATCCATGTTGAACAGAATCTTAACTCCAAAAACCATTAAAAAGTCTCTACTATGTAAAGCAGGGATTTTTGTGTCCAAAACTTCAGTTTGCTTCAGTTTGGATGTTGGAGGTTCAGCACAAGATTCAATGAGTAGTTAACAATCAGCTTCAGCAATTACATGCATTTCCATGACGATTCCTTGTATTGAAGGCTGGTGAGGGAAGCTCTTGCTCTCCAGTGGGTGGAACCAGACATTGTGAACGCCTCTCAACCACATCATATTCTGGTTCATCTTCACCTGGCACCATGGCATGTGAGCCTGCATGTCTCAAGGTTGGACCAAGAGGATACTGCCCCAGAGCAGGTGGATAGGAACCTGGTCCTGCAGACAGTCCTGCTCCTGGAAGAGCATGAGGAGGGTCTGATACTGCTGGATACAAAGTGCCTCCTGAACCAGACTGAGGATGGCCTGGAGGAGGGGGTGGTGGTGGTGTATGCACTTGATTGCCTTCCTGCATCAAGATGAAAACAAAGGACAAGCATGCAACATGTGGACACTTACAAGGTCAACTAACATCAAATTACGTCACATTGCCAAAGGCTCCCTGGTAAGGGATCCATCCAAATACATACAGTATGGAGCATCCCGGAGTCTCACAGAGCATAACATCAACTTAACCCCTGAACATAATGGCCACCATGACAAGAATGTGATACATGTATATAATACAGGAGATTCAATTTAACAATGTCTATAACTACATCTTTGCAACTTCATAAAGCACCCAAATCACCCAAGGAGAGGGGTATACAATAGATTACAGAAAATTGCTGAAGGAGTGGAACATGAACTTAAGTGAGGACTGAAAATAAGTGACAGAAACTGAACAATTAAGAGAAAGGCACATTGATAGACATTAGTACTTCACGGCCACAAAAGTCAGTCTTCACCACAAGATAGATATCTCAATTCTCGATTTGCAACAATTAGTTGATAAAATTCCATATCAGCTTCCAATGGACATACAAAGATATAAATAAATAGTGAGCAAAAAATCAAAATACTCTACCTCCTGAGGTTCTATTAGATTTCTGAAGGAGATTCTGCAGTTGCCAACATAGCATACTGAATAGAGGGAAACAGGCACACACCTGTGGAGGGACCTGGGTAGGCTCACAAGGAGTTTGAGGAGCATTCCCAGGGTGAACTGGAGGTGAGATCGTAGGGTGAGCTCTGTTAGACTGTGATGCCATATAATCCAGGAGCTCATAGAAGTGGGCTTGTGCATAGACAGACCCACGTTGCCACCACACAACAGCCATTTCACCAGCCCTAATCCTTAACTCATTCAGATTCTGGTCAATATCTAGTTCATGCCTTGACACAAAGGGTTGCAAGAAGGTTGTATAAACACATGTTGTTCCCTGCAATAAGCATGACAGCTCCAACACTAGGATCATCTTCTGCTCTTAGAAACAACAAATAGTGCCCACAGGGCTTTGTGCAACAGCCACATCCCTGAGTCCAATACAATGAAAAGGGAGATGGGGGGAAATAGAGACACACCTTGCCCCTGGGGTACCAAAGATAAATGATAATCGCAAGTTTCGCTTCACTATACATGGGTACCCTGAAGAAACAGGACAGTAAATGATTGACAATGATGACATGTGCTAAAATATTCATCCCATTGTTCAATCACAGACTTTCAGCCATGAATTATATCTGATAGAAATATCTAACATTGTCCATCAAACTACACCCACTTCGATAAGTGCAAGTATTGCAATTCAGCATCGGTCTGCATTCTTACAGGATCTATGTAATAATTCCAAGACACATACATTATGATCATTTTCACTGGAATTCCACTGATCAACTGGAACCTTCATTTACCCTCCATGTCTATTTCCTGACCATCACATACAAATGATAACCAAGAACTCTCTAGCTGTGGAGTTTTGCTGCCTTGTGGATGGATGTACCATGATACAAGTACATCTCCTACCCTTTCTGACACAGTTAACACCGCAATTATTATCCTGCAACAAACATGTCCACATCCTTTCATCAGTTGAACACTCATGTCAGCAACTCAATCTCTGTAGAAAGAATAAGATGAACCACAGATGAACTTGGAGCAGTTATCCCTGTGGAGACCCAGATGCAGCACAAAGACAAGTGTACATTGCAAATTGACCCAAGTGAGAAGGCAATAAAAAGCATGCAACACTAAGGTACAAAGAAAGTTGCCTATGGAAGTTTGGTTGACACTGTTAGGGGTTTGCCTCACACTGAGTTCTATTGCATATAACAGGATTAGCAATTTGTGCTGCACAAGTGAACCTCATTGATTGAGAACAACTCAGCATCCGTACAGAAGTCTTTGGATGTACTGAGACGCTTGAGGTCCCAGCAATGCACAGATTGGCAAAGCAAATAGCAATTTACCCAAGATCTTAATGCATAAGAGGAACAAGGACACAAAGTATATATGTCCCTGCAATTTGCAAGACAGACCCCGTGCTGACAGCTGTTTGTTCCATGAGGAGCATCTCACACACTCCCATTGGAACAAAGCTCTGAAATTACTAGAGCATTGGACAGCAACTGTACATGCAAGCTCATAAATCAAAATGTTGACATGTTCATATTCAACACAGCAGGCTGATAACTACACTACTGCAACTGAACAATTTTACAACAACCTGAAACCCAACAATAAAAAGTTTGCATACCAGTATTGGCACCAGAATCGCAAGTGCTCCAAGTCTGGTTTCTTCCTCTCAACAATCTTGAAACACTCGTATGCTGGGTAGACATAGCCCAACAACATGCTGCAGATTTCCCCACAATATGTCAGAATTACCAGAAGATGTACCAAGATCGGACTACATCAGGCTCCGCATCTTTGCACCATACATGAAGAGGATGGTTACCATCCTGTCATAATCCAATTGCAAGTCAAAAAAAGCATGCAATCATCAGCATCCTCAGAGGTAGAATTTTCCTTACATGATTCCTCTGGTAAGAAAGGACCCCATCATATTCAACCTTGACAACTACTGTCTTGCCAATTGGGTGATGGCCGATGAATACTGAACTTAGAACTTCCACTCAGGGCCTGCTACTGGCTATCTGTCAACCTTTCTTGCAGGGAAAAAAATCCAGGACAAAAATTGTCAGAAAAGCAAAGGATCTAAATGGCCGAATAACATCATCATCCATAATAACCACATTAACACAAGATTGTGTCCTTGAGAAGAACAGTGTTGTAACAATTTCTCCTACGTGTCCAATTGATTAATCAGGAAAAAAGCAGAAGAAGTTACGTCTCAAAGAAGAGAAGAAGCAACCATTTGTCTGCCAAGAGCTGTAAGAAAAAGTTATGGTGTCTCTTCAGTCCTTTTACATCGACCTGTTGGATTCACACCCTCTCAGAGTAGAAACAACTTTCTAACAACAAAGCACAACCATGGCCAATCCATTAACAAAAATTCATTTGCACAGGACACCACCAGCTTCTCCCTTACTGAAAGCAAACAATCTCTCTGTGCATGTCATTACTGCTGTGGATTGATTCTTCTAATGAAATACAGCAAGCACATAGGATCAGATGATGCCACAACAACATGCAAGCAGCGGGGGAGGGCATGATACCCTACAGACAAGCAGACTGATGCTGATCATGATGCTGATGTGAGCTTGATGCTGATCATGATCTTGATGTGAGCTTGATGCTGATCATGATCTTGATGTGAGCTTGATGCTGATCATGGTGATGTGAGCTTGATGATGATCATGATCTTGATGTGAGCTATAGCCTGTCATCAGACTGGCTGTAGGCAGTCAACGAAACGGAGTTAGTAACCTCCAAAAAGCTACCTACCTAGTAACCTACCCAACAAGTTACCTACTTAGTAACCTACCAAACAAGCTACCTACCTAGTAACCTACCAACCAAGCTACCTACCTAATAACCTGCCAAACTGCGTGGAGTTTCTCTTGTAATTTAGCCAAGTAAAAGGGTAAAAGTTAAATATAAAGCCAAAATATTTACCTTATTAAAGTCACCCTCTCTTTCACCCCCTATCCCCTCTTTCCGTGGTATCACAAAGTAATGAAATTATTTTAAATCTCAGTATGAAATGTTGAAACTCAGCATTTAATGCACAAGGTTGAAAAGTAATTATAATAGTTGTAGAGGTGGGAGCAGTGAAATTATATCTAGCAGCAGTGAGGGCGCTCAGGAAAAAGGAAAGAGGGGATAAAACTACCAAAATTGGTGGAGAAACTAGTTTGGGTCCCAGTTATTTAAATAAATAAATGAAAAACACTTGGCAATGATGTCAGAGAAGAAAAAAGAGAAAGGATCGAAGTTCAAACAAATGACCACACCCGGAAGCACAGAATGCACAATGAGGAGCCCTAAGAGGAAAAATCATGAAACCTAGGACCTAAACCCATCGTCAGTAGCATGAAAGTCGTGCAAAGAGATGTGAGAAAACCTTAGAAAGACACCAAGCCTAGAAGAAGCCTCTCCTGCTGCCCAACCCAAGATAGTGGTGGCTTGAACTCTCTGAACCCAATTATTTGGTTTGGTAAAATTTCATTCCCTGTTACACATTCCGAAAGTGGCTGTTCTTCTTGCCCCCTAATCGCCTGACTTTACCAATAACCTTATTATCACAATTTTTTTAAAAAATTTTTGGTCACCAAGTGGCAAAATTTTGCCAACCAAAAAAATGCAAGGTCACCAGGGTCTAGGTTTAGATTTGCTTGTGGTTGGGGTAGAAGGCTTGCTCTGCCCCAGTTGGAGAGCAATAACAATGTGCTACTTCCTTTGAGGACAAACCCACTTTAAGTCACTTATCTTTTCCTCAAGATCAAAATGAATTTGGGCACTCTTACTAATATCTATCAATATGTTATTGTTTTCCAATGAAAAAACATGGCCTCTGCTTGTCTAGTGTTGTAACAAATAAACTTCCAAAATCTGGTAGCTATGCAACCATCACCACAAATAACAATGTGTCCATCCAACTGACTCCTCCATTAAGGATTAATGAAGAGCCAGATGAGTTTTTCACTCAAAACCAAAGGGAGGATGTGTGGCTTTTATGTCACACTAGTTTGGACCCCGTGCCTAATGCACAGGTTTGTGTGCATTTGACAGTACATATTACGAAATTATGATTACAAACTACAGTTCCAAAACCTCTTTATATATGGCATTTCGCATGTATCTATCGAGACCCTGGCCGCTGAAAATCTTGATGTTTGCACTACTTGTGACCCGTGAAATAGCAATATATAACTGACCATGGGAATAGATTGGAGACGACAAATATACCCCAATGTTGTTGAATGTTTAACTTGGACTCTTGTTGATTATGATCGCAAATGCCACTCGAACTGGAAATTGACGACAGCGCAAAATAAATGGCCAATCAATCTCAGAGGGGGACATGATGATGCGAGGTATGAACACACGTTTACTGACATTGTTCCCTGTGATGATTTCCGCTTCAATGACACGTTGACCCAATCTTTTGACAATCAACCTCGTACCATTGCACAATCCTATTGATTGATTGAGATTGCGCAACAAAAGGATTGGCACACCCACTTTGAGTTGCAGCTCATGATTTGCGATACCACTAAATCGTAAAGTGTTTAGAAATTCCACCGGATACAATGAATCCATTGAAATTCCTGCAATAACAGTTGCACCTTCTTTTGTTGGAGCCAAAGAATTTGCGTTAAGGTACGTGTGCGATTCTTCAGATAGCGATTCTAAAATTACATTGTTGACTTCATCAACGTCAGTATTTTTGGGTGCTAGAATGTTGCGTTGCATAAGATACATGGCATCCCAAGAATGGCACCGGTGATCCGAATAGATAGTTCGGATTAATCCTCTTAAGCTACAATCTTCTGCTGGCAACCTCATATGGGATGGAATCTTGATCCAATCTGGATCGACACCTTCTTCTCCTACAATGGCGAGAAGACTACCGTCTCCAACATTCAACACCCATTTGGCAAACTCTTGCTGCTCTTCAGAATTGGTTGCCATGACTCGCATGTTGATATGAAGATGAAGAATTATAACATGCTGCCAAAGATGCGATTGAGGCAAGGAAGCACTGACAATGTCTTCTCGTCCCGCCTTGGGAACGACAGGCAAGATCTGTCAAAAATCTCCACCAAGGACCATGGTTTTCCCACCGAAGATTTTTTCGATTGCCTGTGCGTCATCCAATTGCATCAAATCACGCAGGGTGCGATCAACAGCTTCGAAAGCTCGGCAATGCATCATCGATGCCTCATCCCAAATGATCATATCAGCTTTATGCACCAATTCGGCCACTTTCATCTATTGTGTGATGTTGCAAGTTGACTCATCGTGCAGATCAATTGGAATCTTAAATCTTGAATGGGCGGTTCTGCCGCCCGAAAGCAACAAAGACGCAATTCCTGATGAAGCAACTGCAAGCACGATTTTGCTTTGCCCTTGTAGATGGTATAGGAGTGTTGCCCAAACAAATGTTTTACTGGTTCCACCACTGCCATACATAAAGAATAGTTTGCCCTCTTTGTTTGTCACAGCATTCAAAATAATTTCGTATGCGTTGCGTTGATCATCATTGAGCCTATCTTCTGCATTGTCCGCATCTGCGGTCAATGAATGTCGATCATAAGCTAGTTCTTCTTAGACCAATCGGTTTCCTCCATGAACAGAAGGGATGTAATTAGACTTGGGAAGGGTTGGAAAATCTTCCAGGCGGTGTCCATTGCGCATGAGAACCTGATCGATTTCATACAATGCACGATCCTTTAACGCATCCTCAGGAAGGGTAACAGTTGGATTAGCACGCTCACAGCGTGTCATTGCTTCAATGTCATCGCTCAAAGACTCCCAATGTGCATCCCATAGCTATCTGGGATTCGTGACCTCACAAAACATCAACATGGACGCAAACATGTCACGCAACTGTCGTCCCGAGGCCCAAACACCGGCTTCTTCCAAGGCTTGATCCCATTCATTGTCATCTGCAAGTAAACCCATCGCAATGCATGCATCTTTGAATGTGTCGTGCACTCTGCCATCCACTATTCGCAAATGTTCGTAGGATGTGGCACCTTTGATGCAATTCAGCAACATTCGTAAATAGTAACGTTCACCCAATGTCGGGTGTGCATAATACATGCGACTAATGGCAATGCCTCTCTTGCGTAGTGTCCATCACTTTAACTTCCGATTCCACACCCATTGCTAAGGGAATTAATCGAATGTAAGGCTTCGTGCAACTTTCGATTTTTGGTTTGTTTTGAACCATTCTGTCAGCATCGTTCTGGAAATGGCTGACCATGTTGCCACTTCCTACACATCATCGTCATCGCGAAACAACACCATTTGCTGATTGGGCAAATGGTATTGCAAACGCTCAACGGTAGGAAACTGCTCATGCATATCAAACTTGAAGATGCACCACGCTACTCCTGATGCAGATACATAGCGACAGTCGAGATATTTTTTAATTTCATCAGTATCGACCACATTTCTTTCGGTGGCATTGTCGCTCTGGCGCGAAATCTCAACAGTCGCACGATCATGTCCTTTATATACGTACTTGAATAGATACTTGACTACACGAATATTGTTGCAAACCTCAACATTAATGTGCGCATCGTATTTGGTCGATAAATAGACATTATGCGGTACCACCCAACGATTGTCTAATTCAATGCCATGAACCACAATTGTGTGCCCCGTATTTCTACGCCGATAAATAGGGTATTCGTTTACATCCGTCACCGTTTCGGATTGGAACTTGCGTGGATATTATTTTTTGCATTTGCCTTCTTCCATGCACGGGGCATTTGGGAACGCAGCTCCACATGGACCATGCATTGTGCATATGGCAACCGTTTCGTGGGCCAACTTGTTTATTTCTGAATTCGGAAGTTTAGCACTGATCATGTGGTCTACATCCTCGACCGTGTCTGGCTTGTAGTCTTCGGTAAAGAAGATGAGAATGTGTGTATGCGACAACCCACGTTTTTTAAATTCAACGACATAGATTCCCGCAATTGTGCGTCCCAAAATATGCTTCGTGTGAATGTCATTGATCAACTCCTTCAGCTTGATTTTGAACACTCGGGTTATCAAATCCGGTCGATCCTGAGGTTGTTGTTCGAGCAGCAACGCTCTCTTGATTTCAAGCCACTGGGGATTGCTTCTGCAGGGTCGTCATCCAAATTTACATCAGTAACAATGTCACAACCCCACTTTGGCCAAGAGTGGGGGTGAAGCCCAACACTTGGAAAAGTTGGAGATTTGGAGTCCTTCGGGACTCCCGAATGTTCAGAGCTCAACAGCAAGGCCCAAAACACCTCACATTGAGGTATTCTTAGTGTCATTGGAAAGGTCTTGAAACGTAGATATCGAAAATGGCCTCGCATTGGCCATTCGGACATCTGCAACCCAAGTTATGGGCAAAAGAAAGGCCGGGAGTCAAACTGGCAGTTTGACTCCCGACCACTAAAAGTCAGGAATCGACCTCTTCCCGACGTCCGAATTGAGAATGCGACACGGTGTTGAAAAGATCTAGACGAGGGCTACAACTTTGGTTTAAACCTCATTGCGATCAGACTCCACAGTCGAGAGTTATGGCCGTTCAAAGTTTCAGGAGTCCAGCCGGGACAATTTCGGGACTCCATTTCGGGAGTCCCAACAAAATGTGTCATTTGGATGGCGAGCTACAGAGAATACTATAGGGTGTAAGGTGGTGGCTTACTCCCGAGTCCGGGCCGTGGTGAGTCTTGTGTGTCCAAGTGCCCATGACAAATCCCAACACCCAAGGGTGTCCCAAATGTTAAACTAACCTCTTGTGGTTGGTTGTTGGATGCAGATTCACACGAGCTAAACTAGTCCTTCTTCCTAGTCTAATCCCTGAGCTCCCAACTCGACCCTCTACCCCTTTTTAGAGTTGGAAGCCAAGAGCGCGTCGTTAAGTCACAATTTCCGCAACTTGACTTTGTGAAACCCTCAAGTGGGTTTCGCCCTGTGACTTAGGAACGCGTCACGTGGTATTAGAGCAAGTGGTGAAGCTCACTTCTTGGGTTGGGATGGCACCCAAGAAGAATCGTAAGCAAGCTTCCGAGATTAGGCCCGAAAAACCCGTCGAAGACCTAGTAGCCCCGCCGGAATCAATTGGGGAGGAGGAACCAAACTCCCGGGAGGACCAAGATGAGCCCGAAGGTGGACCCAAAAGTGAGGAGGAACAACGGAGTTCGGTCCTATTCACCCCGGAGCAACTTGAAGTCCTCCTTAAGATGAATAAGCCTGACTTTGGTGAGTTGGTGGCGACCCTCAAAACAAGGACCTCCAAGGGTGAAAGGTTTCAACCGGCCAAGCCCAGGAACTTTGATGGTGCCCGAGGCCGAAAAGTTGTGGATGCTTGGCTTGCGGAAATGGAAGACTATATACATGTCGCCAAGGTTGGCCAGCATTCCGCCGTGGAGCTTGCTCAGTCCTACTTGAAAGGCTATGCCGCTATATGGTGAGCGTCGTTAAGTCATAATTTCCGCAACTTGTTTTTGTGAAACCCTCAAGTGGGTTTCGCCCCGTGACTTAGGAGCACGTCAAACAACACCATTGAAGGGAATATTCGGATGTCATCCATCCTCATCATAAGGAAATAACAATGGATAATGTAGAGCCATGTATCCCACATGTAGTTCGGAAATGCGTTGAAACGAGCCAGCTTGCTGAGCAAGGACGACGTCATGTCTATCTACGGCCTCAGAACCATCTCCTACCATCAATGCAGCGACTTCATCGGCCGTCAGCACATTGTATCAGCGGGCATCCTTAATTCGAGAGGCAATGAGACGCAATTTTAGATCCATGGGAGCACCTTCTGTTGCCATCATATCCCTTGCCTTTTTGAACACTTCGACATAGGGATTGATATTGTACATCATGGTCAATAATTGATCCAATGTCGTTGGATCAAACGAGGGCATAACGGCATGGTATTTTTTAATGTTCGTGTTTCGTATCATGAATGTATAGCTGTGCAAACTGTGGCTGTTGTCCTTCGGCAGGACATAGGGATCCGATTTTGTGATAAAGTTCACCTTGAATGTGAAAGGAGTACGGTCCAGGGCCTCCTGTTACCGACTCATCAACTTTGGCACCGAACGAAGTGAATGCCAACACCGAATTATACATGCGAATCTAATCTCGAAATTTGACGGCACTGCTCTCTTTGCTGGTTAAAAGAACTTCCAGCTCTTGCGGTGTTGTAAGAAGATTCGGCAACAGAACTTTGCCATTCTCGTAACATAGAGAAAATTGTGGGTTGTTGTTTGTCGACTTTGCTAATTGTTCTTTGATCCACATTTTTGCGCTGCAGAATCCACATATTATGTCCATTTCTCCACAATCCCATCGTCCCGGGGCTGACGCATCTTCGTCTCCAAACAATTGTAATGCGTCATTGCGAAGAGAAGGTTGTTCATGTTGCTGAGCACGCCGTTTTTTCTGTAGGCGATTGTGACGTTCATGTGCAGATTTTGACGTGCCTTGATTGAATTCTGTTAGAACATCAATATGTGGAACAAGATTTTCCAAAGAGTTAGTTTGCTCATCATTTCGTTGAGCTTCTAGGTGATGCCGAAGGGCCGTCAAAGCAGCCAAAGCACTACCATGTTACGCAATGAGTGCACGCATACGTTCTTGTATGTCTTCGAGCATCTTGGGGCGAGGGGGTTTTCCTGGATTCTTCTGTGCTAATGCCGTGTGTGTGGACATTGTTGAAGTCTGGCTACATCAACTGAAGAATTGTGCAGGCAACGCTATTGGTGTCAAAATGTGAGGCAAAATCAATCCTCGGGCTAGCGAAGGAAATGAAAGTCCATGGCTTATTAGTTTGTACTCACTTATTTGCTCAAGGTGTTGTTGATTCCTGCAAAGATCATAGTACAAAAGAAGAGAAAGTGTGTGTGTGAGAAAGAGAGAAACAAAGTATTTCAAAGCAATATTGTATGGTGTGAGGATTTCTTGCACACTTCCACCACTAAGATATGCACTCACGAAGAACCCGGTTACAAGTGGAACTACTATGTAGTTGAAGTCTAACGAGTTAGATGGTTTGAGGTAAGTAATGAACTTTACTAAAAATTTAATGCGTTGTGTCCAAATTTCATGATTTTATTTTATTTTTTATTTTATTTTATTTATGTCTTTGACCAAAAGTTAAGCCCGAAACAAAAAACCACTTGTTTAGATTGAGGGAAAAAACAACAACTCAACCCCCTCTACTTTCACAAATGTAACTCCTTCACAGCAAAACCGATGACGCAAAATTTTTGGGAGAAGCTTTTACACATTTCAATCTAAAACTAATCTAATTTTTAGACAAATCCAACGATGGATTTGAAAGAAACAATTAATTAAACCAAAAGTCCAGAGGCTTCCCCATGGAAATCATTCCATGAAACCCACTTCAACACCCTCTACTTTCAACAATTGTAACTCTTTCACAGCAAAACCGATGGCACTGAATTTTTGGGAGGAGCTTTTACACCTTCTGAACTAACACTGATCTAATTTTGACACAAATCCAACGGTGGATTTGAGAGGAACAATTAATTAAACCAAAAGTCCAGAGGCTTCCCCATGGAAATCATTCCATGAAACCCATTTCAACACCCTCTACTTTCAACAATTGTAACTCCCTCATAGTAAAACCGATGGAGCTGAATTTTTGGGAGGAGGTTTTAAACCTTCTGAACTAACATTGATCTAATTTTGACATAAATCCAACGGTGGATTTGAGAGGAACAATTAATTAAACCAAAGTCCAGAGGCTTCACTACGATTACTTGCTACACACAACTCCATTCCATGCTTCATTTTTTCATAACCTTTCCATGAACACCTCCCACACACAAGAATTAACAACCCTTCTCACACTTCATTCTCCTCTTTCTTCTCCTTTTTTCGCATACACACAATGCCTTTCGCCTTGGTAAGCCTCCATGACC
>Ga0209611_10002388_pt1 | contig 33018 bp, 20 predicted proteins | sample S1TSphgellanicum_3_FD_187693 | JGI IMG/M metagenome (GOLD analysis project Ga0209611, IMG submission 187693) | Host-associated microbial communities from peat moss isolated from Minnesota, USA - S1T2_Fc - Sphagnum magellanicum MG (SPAdes) (version 2) | ecosystem: Host-associated > Plants > Peat... | reverse complement strand
TCTCAGTAGGATGGTAATGGAACGAAATCCAAAGCAAATGTTGTGGTAATTTTTGCATCATGACTGTAAAAAATCTCTGCAGACCTGGGTCCATTGAAGAAGAAATTCAACCAACTGGGTGCCCCTATGCCTCTTATGACATCTACTATTAGCTCAATGTGTGTATGCAAGATGTTCACTTCCCCAAACAACAATGCTACCAAACAACAAATCACTAGCAAACAATTACTTGATGTGTCTAATCTTTGGCGCTACAACGTAAGTCCTCCTAGCTCCTGATTGTTGTGGCTAAATTTTGTAACTTCCTCATGAGCAACTGATCCCATGTATTCACCTTTTGAATATGTAACTCTTCTTCCATGACTAGCGCGGCTTTCAATATCGCCGATCAACATCTCATGATCCCCAAGATTTTGATATCAATATTAACAACAAACCTAACATATATTCTCCACACAATGCTTGAAGACATTCAAGAACGTATGTGTGCATTCATCGTGCAACATGGTAATGTTTTGGCAACTTTGGCGGCCCTTTAGTAACAACCAAAAGCTCAGCAAAATGACGAGCAAACTGACTATTTGGAAAATCATGTTCCACATATTAATGCTCCAGTAGAATTCAATCAAGACACATTAGAATTTACACATGAACATTGCAATCGCCTATAGGGAGAATGGCATGCTAGGCAACGTACAGAATTGGTCGGGCCATCTAAAACGCCACAAGACCGAAGTAATTGTCTGCGTCGAGAATGGTGAACCATACAACAACCAGCAGCACATGCACAACCTTTTTTTAGCAATGACGCATTGCAATTGTTTGGAGATGAAGACACATTAGCCTTGACACAATGGGATTATGGAGAAATGGACACAATCTATGGATTTTGCAACACGAAAATGTGGATTAAAGAACAATTGGCAAAGTTGAACAACAGGAACCCATAGTTTTCTCTGTGTTGCGAGAATGGCAAAGTTCTGTTGTCGAGTCATCTTGCAACACCGCAAGAGCTAGAAGTTCTTTTAACCGGCAAAAAGAAAAATGTCATCAAATTTCGAGATTAGATTCGCATGTACAATTCAATGTTGGCATTCATTTTGCTTAGTGCCAAAGTTGATGAATCGGTAACAAGAGGCACTGGACCGTACTCCTTTTGCATTCAGGGTGAACTTTATCACAAAATCGGATCCATGTGTCTTATCAAAGGATAGCGTCCACAGTTTGCATAATTGCACATTCATGATACGGAGAGTGAACGTTAAAACCGCCATGTTGTTATGTCGCTTGATCCAACGACATTGGATCGGTTGTTGACCATGATGTACAATATCAATCCCTATGTCGAAGTGCTCAAAATGGCAAGGGTTATGATGGCAACAGAAGGTGCTCCCACGGATCTGAAATTGCATTTCATTGCTTCTCGAACAAAGGATGCCCGTCGATACAATGTGCCGACGGTCGATGAAATCGCTACATTAATGGTAGGAGATGGTTTTGAAGTTGAAGACAAGCGTGACTTTATTGTTGCTCAACAAGCTGGCCCATTTCAATGCATTTCCAAGCTACATGTGGGATACATGGCTCTACATTATCCGTTTTTATTTCCTTACGATGAGGATGGATGGCATCTGAATATTCCGCTCAATGGTGTTGTTGTGCAAGACACTAATGCGAATTTGGATGAAAACCATGCGAAAAGATCTAAACATCAAAGAAAGCATTGCAATATGACAATGGCCGAATTTTACGACTATCGACTTCAACATCGAGACACTGATGGCATTGCGTTGTTGTAGGGTGGCCAATTGAGGCGACAATACATTATGGATGCTTATGCGACTGTCGAACAAAACTGTTTGAGGTATCTACACTTGAATATAAAAAAAACTTCATGCAAATCTCTATCAAGGCCTTTAGGACGCCATTGCTACAGGTGACAATAGCGTTGTTGCCATCGGATAGAGGATCATTTTGCCATCTTCTTTCATAGGAGGTCCACGTCACATGGTTCAGAATTATCAAGATGCCATGGCAATTTGCAGATGGGCCCGCGGCCTGGATGCATTTGTTACATTCACTTACAATCCCTAATGGCCTGAGATCAAGAGAGCGTTGTTGCTCGGACAGCAACCTCAAGATCGATTGGATTTAGTAACCCGAGTGTTCAAAATCAAGCTAAAGGAATTGATCAATGACATTCACAAGAAACATATTTTGGGATGCACGATTGTGAAAATCTTTGTCATCGAGTTTCAAAAGCGTGGGCTGCCGCATGCACACATTCTCATCTTCTTTGCTGAAAACTGCAAGCCACGCGCGGTCAAGGATGTAGACCACATGATCAATGCTGAATTTCTGAATCTAGAGACAAACATGTTGGCCCACGAGACGGTTGCTAGATGCATGATGCATGGTCCATGTGGAGTTGCGTTTCCAAATGCCCCATGCATGGAAGATGGCAAATGCAAAAAACAATATCCACACAAGTTCCAATATGACGGATGTAAACAAATATCCTATTTATCAACGCAAAGATACTAGGCGCACAATTTTGGTTCATGGCGTTGAATTGGACAATCGTTGGGTGGTACCACATAATGTTTATTTGTTGACCAAATACGATGTGCACATCAACGTTAAAGTCTGCAACAACATTCGTGTAGTTAAATATCTATTCAAATATGTTTACAAAAGACATGATCATGCAACTATTGAGATCTCACACTAGAGCGACAATGCCACCGAAGGGAATGTGGTCGAAGCTAATGAAATTAAAAAATATCTCGACTATCGTTATGTATTTACATCAAAAGCAGCGTGGCGCATCTTCAAGTTTGACATGCATGAACTGTTTCTTGCCATTAAACATTTACAATACCATTTGCCCAATCAACAAATGGTGTTGTTCGACGACAATGATGATGTGCAAGAAGTGGCAGCATAGTTAGCCATTTCCAGAATGATGCTAACGGAATGGTTCAAAACAAACCAGGAATCAGAAGTTGCATGAAGCCTTACATTCGATCAATTCCCTCAACAATGGGTGTGGAATCGGAAGTTACACGAAGCCTTACATTCGATCAATTCCTTCAGCAATGGGTGTGGAATCAGAAGTTGAAGCTATGGACAATGAGAGACTTTGCCATTAGTCACATGTATTATGCACACCCAACATCAGGTGAACGTTATTATTTGCAGATGTTGCTGAACTGTGTCAAAGGTGCCACATCCTACAAGCATTTGTGGATAGTGGATGGCATAAAGCACGACACATTCAAAGATGCATGCATTGCAATGGGTTTGCTTGCAGATGCCAACAAATAGCATCAAGCCTTGGAAGAAGCCGGTCTTTGGGCCTCAAAACAACAGCTGCATGACATGTTTGCCTCCATGTTGATGTTTTGTGAGGTGACAAATCCTAGACAGCTATGGGATGCACATTGGGAGTCTTTGAACGATGACATTGAGACAATGACACGTTGCAAGTGTGATGATCCAACCGTTACCTTTCTAAAGATCCACTGAAGGATCGTGCATTATATGAGATCAATCAGGTAATTCTCATCCACAACGGACACCGCTTGGAAGATTTTCCAACGTTTCCTAAGTCTAATTACGTCCCTCCTATTCATGGAGAAAATCGATTGGTCCAAGAAGAGTTGGCTTATGATCAACATTCATTGACTACAGATGTAGACAATGCAAAAGATAGGTTCAATGATGGTTAACGCAACATATACGAAACTATTTTGAATGTCGTGATAAACAAAGAGGGCAAATTGTTCTTTGTATACGGTAATGGTGAAACTGACACAACATTTGTTTGGACAACGCTTCTGTCTCGTCTACGAGGGTAAGGCAAAATTGTGCTTGTAGTTGCCTCATTAGGAATTGCATCTTTGTTGCTTTTGAGCGACAGAACCACCCATGCAAGATTCAAGATTCCGATTGATCTACACGATGAGTCGACTTGCAACATCACACAACAAATGAAAGTGGCCAAGTTGGTGTGTAAAGTCGATCTGATCATTTGGGATGAGGCACCAATGATGCATCACCAAGCTTTCGAAGTTGTTGATCGGACCTTGTGTGATTTGATGCAATTGGATGATGCACAAGCAACTGAGAAGATTTTTGGTGGGAAAATCGTGGTCCTTGGTGGGGATCGTCAACAGATCCTACTTGTTGTTTTCAAGGGAAGACGAGAAGACATTGTCGGTGCTTCGTTACCTCCATCGCATCTTTGGCAACATGTTACGATTCTTTGTTTTCGTATCAACATGCAAGTCATGACAACCAATTCTAAAGAGTAGTGAGAATTTGCCAAATGGGTGTTGAATGTTCGAGATGGTAGTCTTCCTGCCATTGCAGAAGAAGAAGGTGTTGATCCAAATTGGATCAAAATTTCATCCCATATGAAGCTACCAGCAAAAGATTGCAACTTAAGAGGATTAATCCGAACCATCTATCCAGATCACCAACGCCATTCTGGAGATGCCATGTATCTTATGCAACACAACATTCTGGCCCCCAAAAATACTAACGTTGATGAAGTCAACAATGCAATTCTTGAATCGCTATCTGAAGGATTACAGACGTACCTGGGCACAAATTCTTTGGCTCTGACAGAAGAAGGTGCAAGTGTTACTTCAGGAGTTTCAATGGATTCATTGTATTCGGTGGAATTTCTGAACACTTTGCAATTCAGCGATATCGCAAATCATAAGTTGGAACTCAAAGTGGGCATGCCAATCCTTTTGTTGCGCAATCACAATCAATCAATAGGATTGTGCAATGGTACGAGATTGATTGTCAAGATATTGGGTCAGTGTGCCATTGAAGCAGAAATCATCACAGGGAACAATGTCAACAAACGTGTGTTCATACCCCGCATCATCATGTCCCCCTCCAGGACCGATTGGCCATTTGTTTTGCGTTGTCATCAATTTCTTATTCAAGTGGCATTTGCGATGACAATCAACAAGAGTCAAGGTTAAACACTGAACAATGGTTGGGGTATATTTGCCATCTTCGGTCTTTTACCATGGTCAATTGTATGTTGTTATTTCATGTGTCACAAGTAGTGCAAACATCAAGATTTTCAGCAAGCAAGGTACCGATGAATACATGCGGAATGTGGTATATAGAGAGGTTTTGAAAATGTAGTTTGTAGTTGAAATTTGGTAATATGTATCATCAAATACACACACACATGTGCATTAGGCACAAGGTTCAAACTAGTTATAACAAGAAGGAACAAGATGGAGGTGGTGGTGAGGCACCATGCCCAAGCTTGAACCCACCATTGCTTTGAGCTTGAAGCTTGTCTAGGCTTGGCCAAGCTTTTTTATAAAAAATATATATATATATTTTTTCATTTTTTTCAATATTAATTTTTTTCATCCAACATTTTCATCCATTTTTTAATCTTATATAATAGCCAAGTAATAGGGCTTAATGAATGTATGGTAGGTTAGTATTCAAACACCTACTTATGATCAAACATAGAACAAATTGGACCCTACAAGTGGATGAATTTCACACACATTGACCTTTGTGATTAGCCAATAATTAAAATTTCCATTTAATTCATAAATTTTTATTTTAAATTGGAAATTCATATCTCCATTGAATGGTGTCAAAATTGGATGTCATCTATGTCATTGGGTTCATGGAAAAAGGGGCAATCAACATTGGAGAAATTAAATGATTTGGAGACAAAAACAATTGGAGGATGTTCATGAATTCGTGAAGGGGTGTGCATGAAACGTGTATTCAACAAATTTTCATCAATGAATTGTTTATAGTAGTATGTGTGAATATTATCATTGTGGAGTGCTACACCTCCAACATTTTTCAATTTTTGTTTAAATGATTGTTTGTAAACTTTCCATTGAAACTTGCAAAAAAAGGAATTTATTTTGGTTGAAAATGTGAAACTCATGTTGGTGTTGTATTCGTGAAACATTTGTTTTTTCTAAAAGTGTTACATTGAGATCTTCTAAGTGGTATGGGGTGTGCTAAAATTGTTAAACTTGGTTAAACGACAATTTCATAACAAGTTTGTGAATGCAATAATTTGCAATTAAATCTTGAAGGAATCTTAGGTTAGATGCCAACCATAACTTAATTAATGCATCTTTCCCACTTACCTTAAAACCCAAAAATTTCAATACAATTTCAAGATTTAGCAAGAAGGATTAGTCATAATTTGTGTTGGTGTTATTATGGGTTATACACTAGAAGAAAAAATATATTTTGAAACTTGTCTTATGTAACTACACATGTCATATGCAACTAAAAAATGTCGCTTGCAACTATTTTTTAATTGCATGTGACATGTATAGTTGCATAAGATAAGTTGCCAAAAAATAAATCTAGTAGTGATGTTTAAAAATATGATCAAATAAATCCCATTGTTTGTTTGTGATGATGAAACAAAATTGATGAGTAGTAAATCACATTTGTTATGTTCACAATGAACTTCATGTGTGTTTGCCCCTTCGAAACATACTTGCTGAATGTAAATGTTTTTTTAATCTAATGTTGGGTTATAATGTCATGAACATTAATCAAAGAAGTTTGTACAAATAATTTTGAGGAATATGCCTAGAAGTTTTTTAATATGTTTTTGAAATTTATGTTTAGAAGTTTCTTTTTTTTTAAATGAATATTTATACAATATATGTTTAACAATTTTTAAGAATTTTTAGAAAGATTCAAATAATATGCAATTTTGAAGAGAAGTTTCTAAGAAAATCTTTGAAAAAAATACATAAAAGCTTTTAGAAGTTTCTAAAAATATTTTTGAAAAAAATGCTTAGAATTTTTTTGAAAGATTTTTTATACACATTTAGAAATATTTTGAAAGATTCTTGAGAAATATTTTAAAAAGTTTATAAGAACTCCTATAAAGATCCAAAGAACATGCTTTTTTTTTAATAAACATTTTTTAATTAAAAAAATAAATGGAAGCTTTTTAAATAATAGCTAATACATTTTTTCATAAATTTTGGTTAGAAAAAGTTTCTAGAATATTTTTTTTTGCATCATGCTTTGTTCAATCAATAAAATAATCTAGTTCTTATTCATTGCCAAAAACCTTGTTTGTCAAATTCATATAGTTTTCTTCAGTTTGTATATTTATCTTGTCCTTAACATATAACCACATATGTTCAACTTCTTTTGGGAATTAGGTTTTGGAAAATAAGATCTAAGGTTAGAAATCATCATGAAAGTGTTGTGAGCCTTTGAAATAAAGGATATTTTGAGTGACACTAATTAATGGTTTCTACAAGTGAAGGTGTGCTTTAGAGCATTAACACCACCATCATCATCTAAAAGGGACTCCTCCTATTCTAATTTTGGTTATAAATTTGATTTTACCCATCACATCATTCTTGTGAGACATGGATGAAATTTATGGAACCACCAATGGGCCTTATTTGTATTCAAAGGTGATTAACACCATCAAATTAAATGACTTCATGTTGGAGTTTAACAAAAGTGTGATATGTAACATATGTGTAATCCTTAATTATTCACACATTTCATAGCATGTAAAGGAATGTTTCAAAAGCTTGAGGGGCCACCATGGATGATTACCGTTACCAATGCACAACCCATTATGGAATTTTTTTCTTTCTTGGTGGAATGCATAGAACTGAACACGGTAGAAAAATAGCTAGGTAGTTATTATTGGTTTTAGCAAGGAAAATCAACGAAACATCCCTCATCCAAGAGGGTTGTTCAAAAGGCTAAGGGGCCATAGAAAAGGACACCAATGTCTTATCCTAAATCCTAGGCCTTCATTTTCAAGTCAACAACAATCAAGTGCGACTTGTTTTATTTAAGGAGGGGACCACCCTAAAAAGAAATGTACACAAAAGGGCAAGGGGTAGTGCCAAATTTCATTTGTGTAATTACAATGTTCCCATTGCCACAAAGTTGTTCATGATGTTGATCATTGCTTTTAATTGCATTTTGAATTACAACAAGGTCAATCATAATCTGCCAACATTAACCACTTGGGTGAGAATGTGGGAGAAACACTCAAAGGAAAAATGTTACAAGCAAAGGCAAGACTATTAAATCAATTAAACCAAGGACAAGCCAATATCATGGAAACTAGATTTGCACATTTGTAGGTGTTCCTAGCAAACATAGCCTTTCAAGTGAAACCTACATCAAGTTCCAATAACCTTAAAGGGTGAAATAACTCCATATTATTTGATTCAAATCCAAATTTTAATTTTTTTCATGGGGAAATTTGTTTTGGATCCTTAACAAAAGGGTGCATGATATTTAGCTAAAGGAAGGTTCACAAGTGCTAGAATGTGGTGGAAACCATGTTAAGGTGCAAATGTCAAAAACTATGTCAAATAGTGGTGAAAACACAAGAAGAAAAATTGTCATGCAACTATTATATGCAACTGATTTAGTTGCATGCAACACATGCAACTGAACTATACCTCATAGTTACATAGGACAAGTTGCACATGACCAACAATTACATGTGATAATATGTATGTGAATAGTATATATGGTATGGATTTATATTTTATACATTTATATTACACTACGGGGGTTATCAATGGTGACACATGGCATCTCAACCTTATTTCAATATTCATCATTATTAATAAATTCATAATATTTCAGCCATCCAATAAAATGTGAATCAAAATTTGACACATGTTCATTTGTCAATGCCAATTATATGGTGACACATGGTATTTGGACATTATTTCTATATTCATCATTATTAATAAATGATTAATATCTTAGCCATCTAATAAAATGTGAATTGAATTTTGACATGTGTTCATTTGCGAAGGCTAACTATATGGTGACATGCGGCACTTAAACCCATTAATTATTATTTTTCATTAATTAAATAGGTAGGTAGGATGGTAAGGTTAAGTTAACTAGGTAGGTTTTAAATAATCCAATTTTATGTTTGAATTTAGCTTTTATAGTTGAACCTTTTTCATTAGCTCATTCCAAATAACATTTGGTATTTGATTTGTGAACAAAACAAATGCACCGAGTTATATAATGTTCACATTTGAAATCTAAGGCAAAAAATACAAGATACAAAATTTAGTTGCAAACATAACCAATGTAGTTGCAACCTACATGCAAATATTATGTGTTACTTTTGCCATATTAACAAAGTTTACCTACTCGCTATATTAATTATATTATATGAAATAGATTTTAATATTTAGTAATAAATATATAACATAATATATTATTATATATTATTATATATAATATCTATGACTACTTATAATAATATTTTTACCTAATTTAAGCTAGTATCTAACTTAAATCAATATTTAGCCTAAATTAAAGTACTTATAGGCTAACTAATGACTTTACTAACCATAAATATATTATGACAATAAAATTATTAACAACTAACCATAATGATGATAATAATATAACATGTAACATTCACTACAAACATTAATTTAAATAATTAACAATAATTAATGATAAATAATGATAAATTAACCAATGTAGCCTAGCCACAAATATATTATCATAATTTATTTTTTATAAAAAAAACAGTAATAATTTTATTAACAAATAATTTTATTTATAACAATATTATGATTATAAATATTCACTATTAACATTAATTATATTAATTTATAATGAATTAATAGTATTATAACATCATAACCTAACTTAGGCTAACTAATGTAACTTATTAGCCACATGTATAATAATAATTATTATTTATTAATAATTATTATTAATAATCTGTATTAATAGTAATAAAATAGTATAATATTATTATATAGCTTAAGCCAAGTTATTCATATGCTAGCAAATGTAACCTATTAGGCATAAGTATATTAACATAATTAATTTTACAAAAAAATAATTTAAAATATTAAAATTACTATTATTTAAAAAAATTAGTGAATAATAATTTTTTTTTATTAGTAAGTACGTATAAGTTTAATAATTATAAATATAATTTAAAATTCTGATTTATAGGTATTATTGCCTATAATAATTAATGATTTTAAAATATTATATTATAATAATCTTTTAATTTAAACTAGTAGCTAACCTAGGTTAGAATATTTAAAGGCTAGCAAGTGTAACCTACTAATTAATCATAGCTAAATTGACATTCATAATAGTCATATTAATAAATATAATTATAGTTCTAACAAATTATATATATATATATGATTACCTACGATGATTAATAATATAATAATATAATTGCATGGCCTAGGCTAGGCCATGCCATTTTAACAATGCCCCACATGTTGCAAAATCACTATTTTTCGTAATCCCATGTCATTTTCCCCATAAACCTATTTTTTTTACCATTTGTACATTTAATCTCTAATGCAATGAATGCATTTTGAAGCATATATTCCATTTACAAATTTTGATATATGCCTTCATGATTCTTACATATATACATTGCAAGCTATTTGTAGTTTCACATTCATCATGCAACTTATAACATGTACTTTTGCATTTATCATATATATATATATCATCTTTTGTGCCATGTTTTTTCCAAATCCTTATTCATTTATCTCAACCATTGAATATGGTACATGGGAGACATATATGTTTAATCATCTCAAGTCCATAAAAAATACAAGTATAATTATGTGTCTCGCATGTAATCATTTATACATAGTAGGGACAAGATTAGCTTGTCACCAATTAGCATGTTCCATTTAAAGACAATCATCAACGATAGGAGTTGCGATGCCTTGATCATTACCAAGTTCCCCTTTTCTTTCGTTTAAACATGGATCACATTTGTAGATATCATCAATGCTTTCCATTTGGGTTTACCACACCCCTGTTCATACCACCATATCCATATGTTATTTATGTTAATGTTCAACATGCCTTGCATATTCTTTTAGTTCGTATGGTCATTGACCATTCAACATTGTAACTTGGCATGCATTTTGCCTTTCATTTTTTGTGTTTGTTTTTTCCTTCATGAGGTGATGGAAAAGGCCACTAAAAGACTCGTTTTTGCTTCCATCAATGCATAATAAGCATTGAGAGACATTACAAAAGGAACACACGATTAAAGTTTGGGCTCTAGTTTTCGAAGATTTTCAAAGATGGCTTTGGATCTTTCTCCACCTCCATTGGCACAATTGTGTTGTACACAAGTAGTTGCACATGTAGAAAAATACCTTCGAGTAGTGCGTGTATTGGCTTTGAGAATTTTGGTGGTCCCATTTGATGAAACCACATTAGCCTTTTGCCTTTTTCATTCATTGCAAAAGGTTGACCTCCCTACTTTTGTCAATGATTTCCATTTAGACAAAGGTTATTTTAGATTGGGATGCATTTTTTTTGCTTTGGCGTGTTCATCATGTCTTTCATTTGATAAACCTTTAAGTATGGTGTGTATGAGTTTTTTACAATATTTTTTTGTCCCATATGACTTTGTAAGTGTTTTTGATCTATTTTTTGAAGTATGTGGACACATTGTTCATATTCAAGTTCCCCATATGTATCACATTTGTTTGTGACGTCACGATTATTAGCTTTGGAAAAGTAAATTGGTGACATCCGATCCATCACAATTGGAAAGGTGACCTATTGATTGGTCACATGCACATTTGCCATTTAATTCAAGGATACATATGCCTAACGTTTTAGTCCTCACCAATTTGGTGTGATGACATGGGGTGAGTGTGAAACAATGGTCCATGGGGTTTGTAGTATGTTGGATTTGCATTCAAATTGGGTGTTATTAAAGGTGGACATTTATAATGCTTTCAATTCCATATAAGAGACAATCATATATTAAAAGTTATGATTTTCTTCTGGTACCTTAGATCAAATTTTCCCATTTATTTAATGATTTTATGTGTGCCCATCCCCACAATATATTTGGTAAGTTTCTCAACACATGGCTTTCATAATCATTCATTTGAATATGGTACACATTAGGGGGATCCTTTGGGTGAAATGTTGTTTACCATAACACATTTTTGTGTTTTCAACCCTACTAATGCAACTTGCCCTACTTGTGGTTTTTCTTCATTTGTTGATGATACGCATATTGTTGGTCCTACTTCGGATGTGGTACTTTTTTTTTACGACTATAAGCAAAATTTGTTACATTAGAACTTTCCATTTAACTAGTGAAGTGAATAGCTTGTACTTCATAGGGATTAAACTTGTCCATATCATTTTTTGTAGGCTTTTTAGCACCCAACATAGGTTTTCATATTCTAGATGCACCAATATATTTTATGCCATTTGTGAAGTCCTTTGTTGCAAAGGCATTTAAAAAAGATTTCAACACCATAATTAACCCCTATGCTTATAAATCCATAACTAGTCATTACAATGCTTTCATTTTATTATGTGTAACACCCATGTTATTTACTACATATCATATTTTCATTTCCGTGTATCTTGCAACATTACGCCAAGTTTGATTCATGTATCATGGTTATGTAACAAAAATTATTGGGCACGTGACCTTTTGGCATTACGATGGGTCATTTGGCTTGTTTTCAAATCACTTACCTATTTTTTAGCATGGCTTGGCTTATCCTCGATGGTTCAATTACTACTTGCACCTTTTTGGGATGTTCGGTTTTGATCATTCATGCATTTGTCATTCTTTTTAATGGGATGATCGCCTTATTATTTTCAATGCAATGGCGCATGTCAAGACTAACATTATTATCTTCTAATTGGCACTACAAAGTACTTGAATTTTACTACCTTAAGTTGTCCATTATCAGGTCCCCCTTTGAAAAGTCTTGTGGCATAATCGTAATTTCATTTACAAGTTTATTTGACAAATCACTTACACAAGTTTGCCACACTTCTACTAGATGTTCCCATGAATGCCACATGAACACATTACAAACTTACAATATCAAGAAATTTTAATGGAATTTGTGCAAAAGTTGTAAAACAATGTCTTTGCAACATCTGTGGGTTTCAAATGTAAAAATGACATGAAAAATATACATATTACTTTTATATAAATGATATTACTTTTCTACTTGTGATGTTCTGATGTGAAATATGTATAATTTATGTTTTAATTAAATCTGTGCAAGTATTGTGATGCATTTTTGGATAAAATTATGTGATTTTTATGTATTAAACATGAACATTCATGTATGTCATTCAAAAACAATGTTTCATCCATTTGAATATTTAAGATATTGAATACATATAAATATCGTTCATATTAACCATAGCATAAAATTCATGTGATTTTTGTACAAACCTATGAAGCCTGGTAAATTAGTGATGCATGTTTTTGATCTTGTGCACGTTCATTCATGAACATTTAACTATTAACCCATCTTACCACACTTGCATTTTCTTTGTCCTTACTTCATTTCCTTACAACGTTACGTGCCCACCTTCATTTGCCACATCTTATAATTACACATGTTTCATGTTATTAGTGTGGACATATTGTTGATGATTTAGGTATCCATATGCTTTAGTGCATGTGTAGGAAAATACATTACAACCAATGATACTCTTCAAATATTGTTGCAACTATTATTTTGGAAAATGGAACACATGTACAAATAAAGGTTTTTCACCTTTTCCCCCACCACATTTAATAACAAATTCACATTCTTATATCTAAATACAACTTTTGTACCTTAACAAATGTTATCATAGTTGATCAAATTCGCTCATATATGATATAACGTGCATTGTCCACAATAATGCATGTAATAACAAATACCATTTAAGAAAAAATATGATCATATGCAGAGCTGCAACATGAAATGATTTCATTCCCCTTGTTGTAAAGACTTATGGTTGTCCTCATTCTCATTTTGAATTTTTTTTCATTTTTTTATGCCCATGCCATTATAGTTCATCATTACCAGTCTTATTTATTTCTTGTGATGTTATTTTTTATTATCAATGGCATGGATCCATAGCTCTCCAATGCACATAAAACATTGCCATTTTTCAATGTGATGTGAGCTTTGGAAACATTATTCATTTGTTCCACACATCATAACTGGTACACCTTCATTGTAAGCTAATTTGTGATAAACGACACCTTTTTATTTTACAATTTTCTATTTTATTAGTGTATTGGTGGTGTCTTGATTCTTATGTTCTTTTGTGATTTGTGTTTTTGGGCTTTTATTTGCTTTTGTATTTCTTATGGATGAGTTCCTGTCCTTGCCTTTTTTATATACAAGGTTTTTATTCTAATAGTTAGAAAGGTCGATGTGTATTCCTACCATCCAACTGTATATGTGGGTGCAATTTAGAGAGGATTTGCGTTACCAAACCCAATTTACATATCTAATTAACCAACTAAAAACTCCACATGATAATTGTTTAAATCATTCATCTTCCCCCTTCATTTCACCCGATCAACTCCCACTTTCCCTTCTCCCCACTTTACTTTATTGTCATCTCATTAAAGATTTTAACCATTAAATTCAATTTCACACCAAGGGTCAACATGGATATTTTTATTTTATTTAACTCTATCTTGATTTGGGGTTAAAAAACAAAAATATAAGTAGTAAACTAACCTATGTTCACAAAAAAAACAAAAAACAAAAAAGTTTAATGGGGTTAATTTAGCCTCTATGTGGAATGTTCACATTGAAGGGTTTTCCAAATTATGTAGAAGGTTTGGGCAACTTGGGGAAAAATAAGATTATTTTTCTATAACACCACCCAAAATGGTAGTTTGGAGAATTTTTGAATTTTTTTTCCCAAGATGTTCAAAAATTTGTGGGCCAATTTAGAAATTTCATGTTGCCCAATAATTTTAAACATATTAGAAAGGTTGAAAAATCTCAATTTTTCACTTTTCAAAATCCTCGTTTTGGTAAATTTTTGACCAATTTTGACATATTCATGTTGCCTAAATAAAGGTTGAAAAAATTTCATTTGTGCCCAATTTTTTTGAGCACTCTAGAAAAATCTTAATGCTAAAAATAATTTGGGCAATTTTTGAATTTTTATGTTGTTGGATAAATTTGGGTAAATAATGAAAGTTGAAAAGGTTGTCATTACCTGCCAAAAATTTTAGGCAACATGGAAAAAGGTTTCCAAGGTGCTTGAATTTTTTTGGCAGATTTATAAAAACTTTATTCAGGTTGCCCCAAAAAATCCTCAGTGTCTCCCACCATTTTGAGTGCTCTCTCCTTCAAAAAAAGAATAACATTAAAAGCTATTGGGAACATAAAGGGGGTATTCTAAACTTTTGAAATCAAGGGGTCAAATTAACCTTTATATTCCATTCTAACTTGATCCCAAATCTAGGAAAAATGAAGATATTCATTCTTAGGGTTAGCATATCAAGTAGCACATTTGACCGCAAAGGACTCTTAACCCCAACCAATGCTAAGACAATTTTTACCCTTATTGTGTGAATGGGATAGAATTCGGGTTAATTTAGTCTTTTAATTTATTCCTTTTATTGCTTCACGAACTTTATATATTTTTATTCTTGATATATCATACCTATGACCAATGTTTGGCACAAAATAATTCTCATGAAGTTTTACCATGATATTTTGTTGAATTGTTGAAAATCAAATTATCAACTTGTGAATTGTCTCAGCCTTTTTGCAAATACACAACTCTAAGTGTATTTTACATATTTATTCCTCAATTGTTGAAATTTTGGAAAATTGAAATTGTCAAACCTCATTTTAAAAAATAAATAAATATTTAGCCAGGAAATACCAAAAACCAATTGTACGTCTAGAAATATAATGAAACATACTCCAATATTCAAGTGACCCAAAAATTATTTCCTAGATTGATTTTTGGAATAGAGGTGAACAAGTTTTAAATCTTTTGAATTTTCAACCGAAAACCAATAATGAATTACATATGGCCCACCATCACCAAATGATTTTTTTGTGCAAAAATTTATCATTTCATGCCAAAATAAAGGGGGCTACCTAGGTTGTTGAGGGTTATGTGAATTAAAATCACCAAAATCATCATATTTTGAGACAAAAAAACCTTTCAGTTTGTCATATTTAGAAATTGGCTTCTTTCTTGTCATTATAACACAAGAAAATCCTTGAAATTTGGAATCACCTTTCTAACTTGTAGCCAAATTTTGGTACAACCTATTTTAAATGATTGTCATCCCACCTATTTTGCAAATAACTCGAATTTAGGTTTACATAGGTGTTTTCCAGAGAATCATCAAATGGAACTCGATTGGGAATTGGATTCTTTTTTGAGACCAAACCTAAACTAGACCCAAAACCTTGTGGAACCTTTTTTTAAGCATGTTCTAATTCTTTAAATATGTTGTAGGGCTCAATTTTTTTACCAATGGCAACTTGTGATTGTACAATTATATTTCTTACACAACATCCAATTTTGAACAATGTCTAATGTAAATGTGATATTGTAAAATTTATTTAAAACTCCTTCTATTGAGGGTTTGAGCTTAGTTTTTACAATTTCTAAATTCTTGGATTTTAATTCTAGCTTGTTTTTTTCAAATTCAAAAACCTTTAGGCCTAGTTCAAAAATCAGGTTTAATCTCATGTATGGTACACATTACACATTCCTAAATGCTAAAAATTATATGGATACAAAGTTTTACAAAAAATTCATCCTTTTTTATTAATTAATGAAGGGTGAAATTAAGTTTTTTTTTGTTTTTAAGGAGACATTTCAATTCACAATTTTTTTGAAATATTAGGTAATAAAAGGGTTTGTCTCTGTCATAGGCTTAGCCTCGGGCTTGCGATCAAAGCAAGGACTTGCAAGGGTGCGGGCCAAAAGTGGAACCCGGGAGTTACATTTCATGCTCCCGATTTAAAATGGGTTTACATGACCCATTTGAGTAATTAAAACACAAGTTATGGCCAAAAGAGGGTTCGAAAGTCAAATTGTCAATGTGACTACTGACCATTAAAAGTTGGGAGTCACCTTGATTTCCTTATGTGTAATTGGCGTGCCACATATCATTAGAAAGTTCTTAACGAGGACTACAACTTTGTTTAACCTCACCTCAATTGGAGGTCTGCACACAAAGTTATACACCTCCAAAATTATGGGAATCCCAATTTTGGGAAATTTGGGACTCCCATTTGGGAGTCCTAGGACAAAATGCCATTTGGATGCTGGCCCCATGGCCACGCACATAATATACTATATTAAAGTTACATTGTTTGTCTGTCTGTCTGTCCGGGCAGTTTCCAGGCACTGCCCGGACCTTTGTTTTTTTGTTTTTTTTTTGGATGGGTTTTATTTTCTATGTCAGTTAAACTACCCGGACTTTTTTTATTTTTATTTTTTATGGGTTTTGTTTTCTGTGTCAGTTAAACTACCCAGACCTTTGTTTTTTTTGTTTTTTTTTATGGGTTTTGTTTTCTGTGTCAGTTAAACTGCCCGGACCTTTGTTTTTTTTGTTTTTTTTTATGGGTTTTGTTTTCTGTGTCAGTTAAATTGCCCGGACCTTTGTTTATTATTATTATTATTATTATTATTTTAATGGGTTTTGTTTTCTGTGACAGTTATTACTCGACAGGTGCATTATGCACCATGTTCACACTAGTATACTATAAGCGGGAAGGTGGTGCCTTCCCCCAAGTCTGGGCCGTCGTGAGTCTTGTGAGTCCGTGTTTGCCCGTGGCTCGTCCATGCACCAAAAGTGCTCAAACTACGCACTAACCAACTTGTTGTTTGGATTGTACAAGTTCATGTGAATAATTGATGTTTGTCACTCTTCCTAGTCCCCATCACGGAGCTCCAACACGCCCCTTTACCCCCAAAGTGCTATGAGCCAGGGAGCGTGCCTCGACTCCTTACTCTTTCATTGTTTTCACCTTAAATTTACATTTGAGTTTATCAAGGAACTTGGGAGCACGTTAGTCTCCTCCCTATAAGTTTATATACATGAAAGTTCAACTTTAACTATTTATTATATGGGATAAAAGTGTGATGATATTGGAAACATCTTGGGAAACAATTGAGAACATGAAAAAACCTCTCCATCCCAACTTAACCCAAAAGAAACAAATCAGGCCCTTTTGAGTAGCATTTTTTTAATGCAAAGTTTTGCCAAAATGCAAAATCCAACAATGGTGAACAAATCCTGAAAAGGGGGAAGAAAATGAAAAAATAACAAAAAATGTAGGGATAGAATTTAAAGGTTCACAACTTTTGCACCATATGTTTGAATTCTATCATTGTTCCTCGTGATGACAATAACTACATCAAAGGAAACAAACCCCTTTTCATCAAATCCAAATCACATCATTTCATTTTGTGCCAATTTTCATTCGCAAGGAGATCATTTTCCTTAAATTTTTGTTAATAAGTTTTTATAGTCTTTAAGTTTTTTTAGTCATTAACATTTCATTGAAAGCATAAGGTTTGTTGCAAGTAGCCCAACTTTAATCAACATAATGTTACCAAACCATTTTTTACAAAAAGTTTTAAATGGGGAAGGCCCAACAAGCAACATTCAAGGCCTATAGATATGTCAAGGTTCATTTATGGTAGTTCCATTGAATGTGTAAAGGGTCCTTCAATTCAAATGTCACGAACGCTTTAAAATTCAATTGGATTATAATTGTTTAAGTCTAACATGTTGCAAGTTCATGGATGATGAAATTGAAGTGTGAGTGATATGCAAGATCCATGTGTTTTTGAATCAATATATACCTTCACATAGTGGATAAAGTGTGAAAAAAGAAGAACATTCCATGCAAAAGTTGAATCCATGTGATTGGGGTTTTGTGTAATGGTCATTTGAGCAACTTAATTTTTCTTATGCATTATGTAGTAGGGTTGCTAGGTTATCTTTTGGTGAGTTCTTTCATAGGAATAAAGGAGGAATGAATGGTTCTTGAGGGATCTTAACGGATCAAAATATTTGGTGATCCATTATGGTTGTTAAAGGGATTGTAGACTTGTTTCTAGTAAATTATAAAGACTTGTGTTATTGCATTATTTTGTTTAATGTCACTCCAAACCCTCCCCCTTTAATGAGTCCCCTTTTGTTTCATTCAAGCCCACAATATACTTGTTTCCCCTCTTTTCTTTTGTTTGGATGAAAAGGTTGAAACACCCAAGGTTACAATAACACGTCATGAGAAAATGCTCACAAAAAAAATTTCAAAATCTAACTAGTATGACTAAGTCTCATTTTGTAAATTACATCCTAGAAATATAATCCTACATGATTTGAGTTTGGAGGCTTGACACTATCTTACATGATTTGAAATAAGATGTTTAAAACTCAGTGTAGGGTATTATCAACCAAGTAAGTTTTCTTGATATCGGCTTGTCATTATAGAGATGTTTTTTCGCTAAAGTCGAATGTCATAAATAGATGGTCACATATTTGGTGTTCAAATTCCTCTTGGCATTTATGTACTTGCTGGTATTGTAATACACGTGTATGTTATAATGTTAAGAATTTGCATTTTGTAAATGGATTTGGAACAATTTTGATGTTCACACATTGCCATTGGGATGCCCTTAGCATGTAAAGATCACCTAAGGTTGTTAAATACAAGGTAGGCTAGATTTTGTTCCAACATCAAAACCAGTTCGAGCTCATTTGTGAATTTGTTAGTCAATTTCATAAATCAATGTCACAAATTCATAATGGAACAAAAATGGCAAATTTGAGGTAAGAAAAAAGCAAATGTGCCAAGCAAAGTTTATAAGTTATGACATTTTTCAATTATTCTATTATAACTTTAAGTTCCTTGTATATATTTTAGTGCATAAAACCTTGAACCCAATTTTTCCAATCAAATTGGGTGCATTTCCAAATCTCAATAATCACTTTGAATCCCCCCTCCTTGTTGCACATATAATCATTTGCCCATTTAGTCACTAATTTCAATATTCTAATATGCTAGATGTTTTCATAATTATGGGGATATAATTTTGTAACTTCTTGTACAATTTATGGTTCTATTTTCCTCACCAACTTTTCAAACATGTTGGCAAATTCTTTTTTTTAGTTACACATTATTTCCCTAGGATAATTTGCCATGCCACATTGCCCTAATTTGTTCTTATTTTCATCACAACATTTAGTCATTCTAGTAGGAGTCTTCAAATTTTGGTCATGGTTTATGCCATAAATTTTCCTTCAAGTCAACAACAAACCCTTACGGTCATTGTCTTTTATTTCCAATTGTTTGTTTTTTTAAGCTATTTATACAAACGGAGGATTGTCACACATGAAGTCTAGAATTGTGAAACAAGTAGGTTTCATTGCCATCAAATTGTGTGTGTGTTTTTAAGGGGGTTGGAAGTGGCAATTTTGATGATTCAAGGAAACATGAGCTACATACAAGCGGAAAAGGTTTGTTTGTGAGGCCTTCCTTCCTTCCTATTTTATTTTGGGGTGTAATTAGAAGTTTTATTTAGTTTATGTGTGTTTTCATTTTCAAATATAAGTTTTGAATTCATTGTTCTTGCAATTTGGATTTATTTGATTATGTTGTATTTCACATCCAAGTGTGCTTGAAGTTGGAATTAAATTTGGTTTTATTATGTGGACAATCAACATTATACCTACAAAACATAATCAATGTTTTTGTTATAGCTTGAGGATGAGTTTAACATATATCAAACAACACCTTTTCAAACCCTTAAGTTGGCCCATAAAGAACAAGTTAAAAGTTGATAAACTCCTCATCATCACCATCCTAGTAGGCAAGTCAATTTGTGAGCATTTCTAAAATTGATGTTTCTGTTAATTCTTAAGTCGCAAGGGTTTGACTTTCTTTCCCCCATCTTTTCACCATTTTTTCAATTTATTGTTTCTTCCACCTATTTTGAATCAATGTTTTTTTCACCCATTTTGAATTGACGTTCTAGTTGTAGTTTCATAACCATGTTAAACTTTACATCATGTACATTGTTGTATCAAATTTATTTATTTATTTATTTTTGGTAGTGCAATAACACCACTATATCTAAAAAATGATACTTTGGGAAATTTCATAGGTTTTGGTTGTACAACTTTGCCTTACCTTTCATTTAATAATTATGCCAACAAAATATTGTATAATGTCTTTCTTTTAAAAATCCCTTTTGTTGTATAAACTTTTTGTGTCTTTATTTGATATTATAATGTGTTTGCATGTGTGTTATTATATTAATTTGTTAAATTTACTAATTGTTTAACATTGTGTCCAAGAACAATTGTTAATGACATTATTGTTTTAAAGTCCAAGACTAAATGTTGGTATTTGGCAAAAGTTGAAGAAAAAGGGGTCCAACCATGTTAATGGGCAAAAACATCCTTAGGTGGACCACTAAGAATGTCACACCTTGATTTTCCTAGACTCATCAAACTTAAAAAAATCACAGGATACATTTAAATTTTAAAAATCTTTTTTTTAAAAAAATGAGTACATTTATAAGGTTCCATAGATTTTGAAATTCCAATAATATCAAAAATATTGTGTATTTTTATGTTCCTAATTATTGCATTTAGAAAAAGTTTCAAGAATGTAATGATGGCCACCTTTCCTTGAACTTTTTGGTTAAGAACACAAATTTTAAACATGATTTGAAAAATATTTTTTGAATTTTTTTCCTAAGGTAATTTGGAAGTCAATATGTACTTTTTATTAGCCAATTAATTGAGTAAATATAATTTGGTTGTGAATTTCCAAAGTCAAGGCTATCAATTTTTGAAGGGGCCATTTTAATGAGTATTTTGTTTTAAAAATTTAAATTTAAAAATCCAAATTAAACTTCAAGCCACATATTAGTGCAATTGATAAACATAAGAATAAAAAAAATTATAGTTGTGAAAACATTTAAAGTAATAGGCCCAAGAAAATGATTTGTGCATTTTTGGTTCCTTAACCATTCCTTGAGGTGGTTCTTAACAATTCACCCAAGGATGTTTTCAACATTATAGGAACCAAAAGTAGTTGCAACCAATGTTGTCCAATTTTTTACTTAAAAAAAAACCTTTAATCTTGGTTTTATTTTTAAATTTTTTTTATAGAACCTATTGTCTAATCTTGAAATTGTTCATTTGGATTTTTAAATCATTTTATTCCTATCATTTACACAAATAATTTAAAGTTGGTGTGGTTTAAAACAAGGTTTGATTCCATTTCCATTAAACACAACTATAGATAAAATAAATTGATAATTTGGCTTATTCAACTGAGACACGCTATTTCAAAAATAATAAAATATAATATTTATTATGTACAAGTAATCAATTATAATAATTTGGCTAAAATTCAAGGTCAAATTTGTATTTTTAATTATAAAAGTGTACTTATGTACATAGAAAACCTTAACCCTTATTAAATGGAGCAACGCTTTCACTTCAAGTTTTAATTCAATTACAAAAATAGGCCAATTTTAAAATTAGGTTTTAATGGCAATTCCAAGGAAAATTGGAACCTTTCATCCAAAAACCCTGAAGAGTGTAAGTAATAATTAAAGTGAACAACTTGATTACTTTGTCAAAATTGGAATAAATAGATTTAAAATCACAACAAAACCCACTATAAAATTGTGGAACATTGAATGTTTTCATTTCAATGATTAAATATAATATATGTTTACACTAATGTGCATTGATTTTCATATTTGAAATTATAAAAATAGGTTTTAAGTATATTTTTTCAAAATATATATTATATCTTCTTTTCACTATGGGCTTTTGGTTTCAAGTGGTGTCAAGTAGGTTCTTACAATTTTATTTATTTATTTATTCTAATGAATTGCTAAACATATGTTGATCTTCATTTCCTAACTTATTACATATTAGTTTCATTAATTTTTTTAACCAAAAAGTAAATTTGAACACATTTTTTTAGTTGGTTTCAAATGTACTTTTTATTTACATTTCAATTTTTTTTTAAATTAGATTTTCATAAAGCAAAATAATATTACTTGACACATATTTTCACCTAATTTGATGTTATTTTATGGTAGTTATATGAGTGGTGTAAGGTTGAAGTGGAAACATATTTTTTTCTGTTACTTTTATTTTACTTTGACCTTGAAAATTAATTTATAACTTGGACCTTTACTTACTAGAATTTAAAAACTTGCCAACACTAGTTGTAACCAATGTTGTTTTGGTATATAAGATTAGAGATCGGTACCAATATTCATATGAACATTAGTATCAAATACCAAATTAATTTAGTATGATTTAAATCTAGTACCAACTTAATACTAGTACAAGCTAGTAGGGACTTAAAGTAATACCAAGCTCATACCAATCTATATATCAAACATATACTTACCATCTACTAGTCCAAAATTGGTATTGAACTTAATACTAGTATCAAGCTAATATCAAAAAAATTTAAAATAACCATTACCAATGTAAAATTAATATGAAAAATAATAATAAATGCCAATACCAATACCGGCTAGTATCAAAATAAATTGATACCAGACCAACATTAATTGTAACCATTGTTCATATATTTCATGTTTTAAATTGAAATTTTAGATTTATTTATTTAATAACATTCGTTATGTATAATGAAAACATATGAATTTTTTTAAAAATCAATTGAACAATTAAAAAAACCCAAAAAACACTTTGAAAACAATTATAATAATGTTTTTAAATAATAAAGGTCTTGTACAAGGATATGAAAAGATTTAAAATGAAATATTTTTGATAAAATTTTAATGTAAAATTTTAATTAATAATATAATTTTTTTTAACATTTTAAAAAATCTAAAATTTCCAATAATATTATATGAAATAAGTAGTCACTTAAAGGGCAATTGGATTAATAATTTTATTGAGATCAAAGTTATTACATTATGATAACAAATAAAATGGATTTAGGAAGTTTTAGTTGAAGAGGAATTTCAACCAACTGTTGTGGAGTTAACATCTATCTTATAAGCAAAGCCAAATAATAACAAAGGCAAACATGGAATCATATCCAAGATCAAGATGTCATTTTCGAAGTCTTTGAAGCAAAATATACTTAAGCATGTAGCAATAACTTTTGAAGAGGTTAAAAGAATGCTAGAAACTGAGGAATCTTCCACTCCCCGATCTAAGGTATGCAATAAGTTGTTACTTTGTTTTCATGAATACATTCTATAAATTTTTGTTTACACCTTATTGCAAAAGCATCTTTGACCTCCATTTTCTATTTGCTTTGAATGTTTCTTGCTATAATATGTTGTTTGTTTTAATCTTTGTTTTAAAATGGGGTTTTAGTTTGACATCATGTATCTTTGGATGGTTGATGCTTGAGTTCATATAAATTAAGTATATCAATGTGCATATCATGATAGTGTTCTTTCTTGATTCCTATGGCCATTCCTATGGTCTCTCTCAATTTCTCTCCTTATTGTGTGAATGGGGGCATTGTTAGAATTGTTCAGAATTATACCTCATGATATCCAATTTTTTCTTTTACAATATTTCCAATTTCAACCTCCTTATGACTAATCGATTAATCTTCCATAAAATATTACATAAAAAATAAATGCATGTAAGTAATAATTATAACTTAATTATAGTATAAATATAAATGACCTAAAAATATATGAAATAATTATAGTATGAAAATAATAATATAATAACCAAATTAATGTAGATAACCTATTTGCTAGGCATAGCTAATAAACTATACAAGTTAGTAAAGTAAGTGTTGTTAAAGTAGGATGTAGGAAAATAACGTAGGTTATGTACCAAGCTTATAAATAATGTATGAACAACCCATTTTTAGTCCATATAAACAATTTGGAATGAAATTCAATATGAGAATTTGAATTTCTCAATAGTTTAGCCAATTAACAAATCCATTTAAATTTCACAAGTCCACTATTGATAATGAATGCACTTTTTTCAAAAAAAATTGTGCAAATGTTTTCATAATCAAGTTGTTAATTTATAATGAGTCATCATTTAATGTATTTAAGATTAAATTATTCCCCATAAACATTTAAACACAAAGCACCGTGTGTAAATTACCATTGTGACACCAAAAGTGAACCATTATAGTTTACATTCACCTTTTTCCAATTTGGTTTTCGTTGCCATTTATATGAATTTTGCTACAATTTTTTAAAGCAAACTCCAAATTCACCTTCAATTTTTTTCCTTGCATTTATGATCTTCAACTTTACAAATGTAATAAAAGTGATACAACTTGACAATCTTTTGCACTTTAGTGAAAAAAAGGCTATTGTTTTTTACTCCTTCTAAACCCTAGTCATGCCATCAATAACTTCAAATTCTTTTAGGTATTTTGCATTCATCCTAAAGATATCTTGTTTACAAGTCCATTTCATTCCCATCACTCTTGTATTTTCTCACTTTTCACATTTTACCCCAACTTGGTAAGAGGCTAAACCTCTTAAAGGAACATTGTTTTCCTTACCAATTTTATGAACAACCCATTTGGTAAAGTGAATAGATTTTTCTATCCTTAACCCAAAGGGGTTCTTTTAAAGGCCCTTATTTGTGATGTTGTTGGTGCTAACATTTCCATTCAAACTTCCCTTTGTACAATTCCCTTAATGCTTGCCAATGGATTCTAAATGTCTTATAATGGTAGCTTCATCCTACTAGCTAGTATGTATTCCTATTCCTTTGTTGTTTAGGGTTGAAATCATGTCCTTCCATTTGAAGGAGTAGACTTGGGCATGTTGGTGTTGGAATGTGACTAAAGGAGCTAAGATCTTGAGACCTTTCATCCTTGAATTCCTAGTCCCATTGGATATCAACCTTACTCCTATGATCTTCCAAAGTCAATTGTGAAAAGTTCCCCCCTCTTGTGTGGTTCTTACATCATGGGATCCCAAGATTACTTGTGGTTGTTCCATTTATAATAACTTGATGTTTTCTCAACTTGCCCTTTTATCCTTTGCCACCCTATCCATTCAATTTAAGGGCATGCTAATGGCATAGGCCTAGGGTTTCCACACATAATTATTTTCCAATTAATTCTTGTTATGCATGCCTTTTGGTCCCTACAACCTTACAGGGGGACCATGCCGTTGTGTGTGCATTAATTAAGTACAATTCTACTCCCTGAAAGGTGTTAGTTGCCTAATCACTTTTGTTTCCAACTCAATCACCCTTGGTAGTTAGGTTATCAACCACCGCCTTTAATACATCACCTCCTTTGTTTGCAAATTCAAGGGTGCAATTCACTCCATTCTTTATATTATGAACCTTAACTTGACTAGGCTTATCCACTATTATTATAGTATGTGACCAATTATCCCCATTGTGTGGAGATGTTGACTTTTTTAATAAGCCAACTATTGATTTTAGAATTGGATGGGGTTTTAGACCTCCTTTACCTTTGTTTTTTTTCTTGCTCGTCATTGTTGTAAATCTTTCCTCCTCCATTAATTGCTCACCTTTCCCACCCTTGTTGGTTTTTGCCATGCCTTTGAAGGTTTCCCCCTTTGACCTTTTCTCTATTGGGATCATCATGAAACTTTCCTATTTTTTTACTACTTGTCATTTATTTCCATCTAGTTTTAGTATCACTTCCAATGTTCATATTATCTTTATAGACATGTTCACCTTTCCCAGGCTTGTTGGTTTTCATGTTTTACCCTTTCAATGTGATGAAAGATGGTTCAAGACAAAACCAACACCTAATTGGCAAGTAGTTATAATCAATTATAACGAAAATTGTTTCATTTGTGATCTCGTTCACCACACCAAAAGATGTCTCCCATTCTTCACCAACTTCTAGGGCTATGAAAAAATGTTGATTTGACATTTGTGTAATTTTTTTGTCGAAGCCCAAAAGATTGCCCAAGTTTGATGTAATTTCCCCAACATACAATTATGAATTATGTTGGGAGTTTTTGGATGGTGACCCATGTCAAAATCTTCATTATTTTTAAACAATCAAGGTTGAAGCATGGTATCCACTCCCAAGAAAACACATACCCCAATTGGTTTTGACATGATCCATCGCATCACATTAAGAAATGACATTAAGGTGTTAAAATGATTATTTTATAGATCATGCCCAAACCATTAGTTTTCAATAAGAAAAAACCTTTCACCAATAAGTTATTGAATGTGATTTGGCTTCCCCACATTTTTTGATTTAGGTGTGATAACCAAATGTTAAATGCTAATGGTGAAAATATTTCTCCCACAAAGCTTGCAATTACCATATGGTCTTAAAGGTATGCCATTTTTGCTTTCATCACCTCCTAATTCTCTTCAATGTTTGTTTATAAATTTTAACAAAAATCCCACATACTTGTAGTAATGTTTGGGAGGTAGCAACTCCCCTGAGGTTGCTTTAGTTGTATTGATAGAAAACTTGTTTAGTTGACATTCCAACACAACGTTAATGCCTTTCGCCATTAGAGCCTCACCTTCCATTAATGATGGGCCAATGCATCACTCACTTTGATTAATTTGAATATAATCTACAAATGTTTTCCTTGTAAACAACCCTATAGCCATTCACGAAATAATGAAAAATCATTTTCCTATTTAAAAAAACTTAGTGCAATTAGCCCACGTGAAGCACCTAAACCCATGTTTTTTCAAAACCTATGTTTTCAAGAATCCCTTACACCCCACATCGCACAAACCTTAATCATGCCCTAAAACTTGATGAAGAACATGACTTTTTAATTGAATTAAGACATCTAAACTATGTTTGTGAAGGCCAAACTATGCTTAAAGATTGACAAGAAAAGATGTTAGTTCAAATGTTTCACTTTAGAGGTGCAAACATACGTTTGTTTTTTAAGGGCCATCTCTCCCAAAACCACACCAATATGTTCAATTAATACATTAATTTGAAAATGATAAGTATTTATAGAAGGGTGAAAACATAGTCAAAAGAGCTAGAGGGCTAAAGTAAAAGTCTTTTTCCAAGGATTGTACATCACACGTATCATTTTTATGTTGGTTTATAACTTTAAATTTTGTATTTTGGGTATCCCATTTAACATTAAATTTTAGATATAAATAAATTTTGACTAAAAATTGATTTTATATCATGTATATTATACATTCATGCCCTCTATCACATAAATATAAACAACTTTTATTAAAGGCACATTTTCAAAATCCATAATTTTTAGGGTCAAAAACATTTTTGAACCAAATGTGCTCAAAAATGTTATAAATTTTTTAATCGTTAATTCAAATCTTTTTGCCCTTCTATTCATCAATGTTAAAATCCTCTTCAATTTTCAAAAGGAATGGTGCACATGTGATAGAAAAGAAGGATATTTCAAAAAAAAAAGGATTATCCATTTTCAAGGTTTTAGTGCTTTAAATATATAAAAAAAGAAAGATTTGTGTCAAGCTTTGAGAATGTAAAATTTGCAATTAATGAAAAATATTCCCCAAAAATTTATGACAATCCAAACCATTATGCTTTACTTGTGATTTTTCAAACATATAAAAATGTAATTTTAAAGAGTGTTCATTCATTTGGGTGGTTCCTTTGACCGTGTTTTTACCTAGAGGGCCAAATGTGGGGTGTAGGTAAAACTTAACATTTCAAAGCATTTCCAACGAACAATTGTGAAAATGATATGTACTTTAAAATTAATAATGTTGATGGAGGGGCTAATTGTCATGTGTAAAGGTTAATCCAAAGTGAAACCCAACCACCCTTTAGCACCATAGCCCATTGGCCCATGAGGAGACCCATCTTTTTCATTAAATAACACATTTCTTTCACTATTATATTTTATGGTTTAATGGATTAATTTAATTGACCAAAAACTATTCAAAATGGACAAGCATCAAAAAGGCCATTTTGTCATTTTGGACACGTCAAGTTGAACATTTCCATTATGATTGGAGTAGTCTTTTTGACTAGTAGAGTAGTGGATCATTTTCATTGGTCATTTTTATTAGCAAAAAAGGGCGATCATTTTGATTTGTGAACTAGGGTGGTCATTTCGATTGCCATATGTTTGCCCAAACAAAATCATTTATTTAAAAAATAATATTAAATTGTGGTAAATAGGTCTAGGTAGGTAATAAAAACGTACATAGGTAGGTGGTAGCTTAACCTATCCAACCTATTTAACATATCGTACCTAGCCATGCATATAGGTTGCAAGTATTAGGAATTGAAACCCTCATTTCCATAATAATAAATTAAATTCTTATTACTGGATCACACTTTCATATGATAATAATTTTTGTCAAGTTTTTTTATTTTACTTTTTGTCAAATATAATAAGTTTACGTAAATAAATAAGAATGTTAAGAAATTAGTAGGTAGGTATGTTACATGATGGTAGGTAGGAGGCAAAAGGTAGGTACATAGGTATGTAAGAATGTTAAGTAATTACAACTAAAAAGGTTGGAGGTAGGTGGCAAGGAGATAGGTAAACTTAAATATGTTGCAGTAGGATGGTACATGTATTTTGTAGGACATGGTAGGCGGAAGGTAGGAAGTAGGTCATAGGTATGTACATGTAGGTAAGTAGGAAGTTCATATGATTATAAGTAGGTGGGTTGGAGTAGGTAGGCTTAGTCAAGCGGTTTGTAGGATGACAAGTAAGTAGGTTAAATAGGTAGGTTATAGGACATAGGAGGTAGGTAGGTTAGCCGAGGCTACCTTCCTTCCTACATAGCTTGGCTTCTTAGTTAACATAGGATATCCCATTTGATTAGAATATCATTGGCCATTTTGACTAATGATGTCATTTTTTTGTTCAACTTGAATGGATGTCCCACTTGATTAGAAAATCATTGCCCATCTTGACTAAGGGTGTCACTTGCTTTTGTTCAACTTGACTCCATTTGACTAAAAGTCATTGACAATTTTGACCAAGGTGATTATTTTTTTATGGGGACAAATAAATCATTTTGGGGGGATAGTTCATCAAAGATCGTGAATATGGCATGCATGTTTTAGATTGTTAAAAGGTAACAATAATTGAATATTTTAGATATGAGCCTATTGATTTGGGATTTGTTGGGGGGTGTAGGTTTTGACTTCAATTTTGAATTGAATGGCAATGTGCATATTCATTGCTACTTGCTTGTTGATGACATTTATCCTTAGTGGTCATGTTTCATATCTACCATCCATGAGTCAAAAGGAAAAGAAAACCCATGTTTTCTCAAATCACAAGAGGCAACTTGTAAGATGTTGTTCATTATTATGGCGTCTTATAGTCAAAATGACAAGTTGTGGCCAATCCTTGTTGATGGTGGGATCCTAGTATGATTGCAAATGTAGTGATCACATGTGTCATATTACACAACATGGTAATCAAAGTTGAGCAGGGCAAGGTCTTGGAGTTAACCATTGAAGTGCCCAATGACATTCAAATGAAGTGGGGCTAATATTTGCAAAATATGTTCAAGGTTCATAAAAAATTGAAAACCAACATGTATATTATAATTTAAAGAATGATATAATTGATCACCTTTGAATAGTGAAAGGATTCACCCATCTTTGATCTTTTTGTATTTCACACAAATTTTGCATTTCGTTGTGTTTAACATTTTTAATTTTTTAAAAGTATGCAATTTAGCTTGTAAAATCTTTGAGATTTTGATTACTTAGTTCTTGCCCAATTTCTATGATTGTTGTATTACTTGTAGCAAGGGTGGAACCTTTTGTTGTTTCACTTATTTCAGGTATCACAATGTTAGTTTGTGCATTGCTATGTTTGAATTTGAGGTGAATTCAAAGTAGTTGCAGTTCCACTTGCTTTTAGAAATGAAGGATTCTTGTGCCTCATGTGATTGTAGCTAATCATTGGGCATGGAAAATAAGGCCATCATACTTTAGTTTCATGTGATGGCAATCCTTTCCAAAATGGCTATCACCATATCCATGTTGGCATGAACTTGGGCAGCGATGATGTTATTTTTTGGTTGCTTCCCATATTTCTAGTGTTCTTTTGGCCTCTTATAACTTGGTGATTGTTTTGAATATGGGGTCACATTGGGGGCGATGTTTACAACATCAAACACCTATACCCCATTATTGTTAAAGTTGTTAGTATGTTTTTTGACATATACCAAACATGAATGAAGGCAAATGCATTATGAAGTGGGTGTTGCATTTTGTACAAATGAAGAATTTTATCAAATGTATTTTGACTCCCTATCGTTGATTCACAAAGAACAAAGACAATAGTGTAATTTCCTATGAACTTCACAACATCATGCTTGATGATGCCCATTTTGTTTCTAGAGACCTTGCAAATCTTGGAGCACAATCAACAAGATGCAATTCATTGAAGTGATTTTGCACCATGTACTAAATTGTTGCAAACTTTTACTTCTTCCCTATCATTAGGTCTTCCAATACATGGAGAAACAAGCAACATAGTTGTTGCTGTTCTTTTGAAACAATTTTTTTACTCTTTTCTGCTTTCGATTATGACTACGCAAGGTCATTGACTATCGTAGATGTTTTGATAATGTTCAATGATGTCTTTTGCATGCAATGATGTCATAATTACGAAACATCAAGACCTTTTCATCAATTGCATATTGGACTTGGTCAGAATCCTAATTTTTGCCAAAGCTTTTATTCATTTTTAATTTGCAAGCACAACAATGAGGTGCGATTTCAACTATTATTTTGCTTCATCATTTTTATTTTTCGCCATTGCTAAGGGTCTTAATGTCCCCCGCATTTGAGAAACTCTTAGCACCCACCATTGCACCATCCATTGAAACTTATTATGATTCAGTTGCGAATGAACCACAACCAAGCTCCCAAGCTTTCCACCATGGTAGCAAATATTGTAAACCTTCTTACTTCCCCCCTTAAACCACTAGGTAAGTGGGTAAGTATGTTAAGTAAACATGTAGGAAATGTGAGTGGTTACAACTTAGGTAGCTCAAGTATTATTATTTATGTTAGTGTCAAATTTAAATTACATTAATGTACATTTCATGGACATGAATAGACACACGTTTATTTCTTTTCTCATATTCATGTTGGTGGATAAGGGAAAAAAAAGGTGAAATAATTATAAAATGGAGATAGTTATATAAAAAAGGTGAAAGGTAATTATTAAGAAAGTTAATTAAAAAAAGTAGTTATTAAGAAAAAAAGAAATAATTAAGATTGAAAATGGAGATAGTTATATAAAAAAGGTGAAAGGTAATTATTAAGAAAGTTAATTAAAAAAAGTAGTTATTAAGAAAAAAAGAAATAATTAAGATTGAAAATGAGATAGTTATTTCGAATGGGCCATGGACCATTATAGGAAAGCTTAAAAAACAAATTCCCTCCTATACCAATTCCGATTACCTTAGTAACCTTGGCCAATTCGACACTAATTATATTACTTTCAGAAATGTTGAAATTTTCACAAAATAATTTCTTCCAAATCAAAAAAAATAAAAATTTGTTGTTGAAGGATAATAGTGAAAAATTTAGGAATATTTCATTTGTTTAAATGAAAATTTCAAAAATTAATTAATTAATTATGAGACGGACATGTGTTGTTTGTTGAAATGGCCAAGGTCCTACAGTAGTTAGTACCCATCCACTGAAATTAGACTTCAAAAAAAAAAAAAAAAGAAAAAAAAAAGAGGTTCCCCCCCCCATATACCAGTTTCCAACTACTCATCACTGGAATTAGGCTTCTTTTGCTTGGCACCCACCGAACATGGAGAGCATGCGTATCGATATCTTTTTTATTTTTATGATTATTAAAAGTGAAGAAATGCATCTAGTCATTTTTTGAGGCGCCTCCCTTAAAAGATGGCCCCACAGTTTTCCATTCTCCCAGAATCATCCACTATTCATCCATGAGGAGAGCGTGCTGTGCCAATAATCGTAGCAAATGGACGGAGAGCGTTTCGGGTTCAAAGCGCGAGAGAGATTGTTCGTTCGTTCGCTCGTTCGTTCGTTCGTTTTTCCTTGCGGGTGTTTATCTGGTGCGCGTGAGTGCTGCGTGAGCGGCGTGGTGGTGGTGGTGGTGGTGGTGGTGGCGTCTCTTCTCTCTCGCAGTGTGGTTTGGGTTTGAAGAAGGAGTTTTGCGAAAAATTCTGCAGCTTTGGTATTGTTGTTGCAGCAGCTGCTGTGGAACGGGATT